>Ga0213881_10000066_pt1 | contig 87149 bp, 81 predicted proteins | sample BarmaccoBMER_R08_FD_160104 | JGI IMG/M metagenome (GOLD analysis project Ga0213881, IMG submission 160104) | Barbacenia macrantha exposed rock microbial communities from rupestrian grasslands, the National Park of Serra do Cipo, Brazil - ER_R08 ...
GTCGTGTTCGAAGTCGCCGACCCGCCGGTGGTCCAGCCGTTTTACCGTGCCGTCGCCGCGGTTGAGCAGCTCTACGACCAGCGCCTTGACGTGGCCTTGTCCGCGAGGCCAACGAAGGTCCGCAGCGTCGATGCCATCGACGCTGCCGGAGCTGGCGATTCCGGTGCTCGCCACGTCGTCAACCAGCCCCGGTGAAGGCTTAGGGTCGCCCGCCATGTCATGAAGCATAGCTTCCAAGAAGTGCATGTTCTGTTTCTGACGCTCTACGGTGGTCACTGTCAACGCAGGTTGCAAGGTGACGAACTGTGGCAACCAGCGATGACGAGGCAGGTCCAGTGTTTGGCCTGCTGTGACTACAGAGCCGCCTAAATAGCGGACCGAGTTAGCGGAGGATTGTATGGCAACGGACTACACGGTCGTCGCTTGGCACAGCGCGAACGTACGTGACGCCCCGAGTTCGAGGAGTAAATTAGTAAGCTATGTGGAAGCTGACAACAGCTACCCAGCAAGCTGCTGGACTAGGGGTGAGACCGTCAACGCCGAGAGCCGCACCAACGATATCTGGATCAAGCTGCCACTCAAAGCAGGCGGTTTCGGCTACGTTACCGCTATCTATCTCAAGGGTGACGAGTACGCCAATCTGCCTAGGTCCGCATCCTGTTAACAAATAACGCAAGAGCCGGTCGCAAATCAGAAAGCCGGCTTGCACAAGTTAATCTTAGGATGAGGCGTAAGAAGAGGAGGACTTTACTGCGGGATTGAGCCCGATTGGGGTGTTGTGCGCTCATCGTGATAGTTGCCGTGTGCAACGCCGGGCGGTCGCAGGGACCCCGCAGGTTAACCAGCTGGTTCGCGGGGTCGCTCGGGTCTGGCCCTTGGTGGCCATGGTGGTGGACGGAGGGCGGGACAAACCGTGGTTGCGACGTGAGGTCGCAACCACGGTTTGTCCCGCTCTCCAAGATCGTATCAACGTGCCCCTTAGTCGCGAAGGATCCAGAACAGCGTTGCTTCAGATGACCCTATGTTGCGCCAGCCTTTGAGTGTTGTGGCGTTGATCAGCAGGACTTCGCCGCGTCGGAGGACTGGACGGTCGTTGGCGAGGATGATCTGTACGAGGCCGTTGGCGACAGCGACCAGCTCGGTGCCCTTGTGGGTGAGATGTGGAGATCCTGTCTGCCGCGGTGTGAGGTGGACGGCATAGGCGCGCAGGCCAGCGGCTGGGTCGTCGAGCAGTGGCAGCGGCCGGTGCGCACTATCAGTGCGGCGGGCACGTGGGTGATCGCGGCGGCCTAAGCGGTAACCGGCAACAACTTTGCCGCGCAGTAGCTCGTCAACACTCATGCTCAACTTGCCCGCCAACTCAAGCAGTGTCTCCAGCGATAATCCGCGCACGCCGCGCTCGGCCTGCGAGATGGCGCTGGGCGAGACCCCGGCGAGACGAGCGAGGTCTGATTGGCTGAGTTGTCGCTGGGTCCGCGCGGCACGCAGCGCCGCACCGATGCGGGCGATGACTGGTGCGGGCGTCAGTGTGGGAAGGCCATCGACGATACGGTAGCGAAAGACGCTGCCCTCGACGTCGGGCGAGCGACCTTCGGCCTTGAGGACCCGTAACCGCGAGTCGTCCACGATGATGACGCATTGGGTGATCTCCTCGATGGCGCGCCGCAAGCCGGGATAGCGCTGAGCCGGGGGTACCGACCAGTAGGCAATCGCCCCGAGATCGAGCAGATGCGGACAGCATCGGGCAAAAAAGCCGGCGGCGACGTCGGCACCCCACCGCTGCACCATGGTCTCCAAGGCCTCGAACAGCACCAAGTTGCGCTCACCGCGCCGGCAGCGCTCGACGATCGCACGAAGAAGCGGCGCCGGCTGTGATAGTTCGCTGCCGGGGCCAGCGTCGATGACATCGACGCCGCGGACCTTCGTTGGCCTCGCGGACAAGGCCACGTCAAGGCGCTGGTCGTAGAGCTGCTCAACCGCGGCGACGGCACGGTAAAACGGCTGGACCACCGGCGGGTCGGCGACTTCGAACACGACGTTGTCGCCCCAGAACAGCCCGCCCAGCACGTCGTCGAGCTCCGCGATTCCGGTGCTCCCCACGTCGCCCACCAGCCCCGGTGAAGGCTTAGGGTCACCCGCCATGTCATGAAGCATAGCTTCCAAGAAGTGCATGTTCTGTTTCTGACGCTCTACGGTGGTCGCTGTCAACGCAGGTTGCAAGATGACGAACTGTGGCAACCAGCGATGACGAGGCAGGTCCAGTGTTTGGCCTGCTGTGACTACAGAGCCGCCTAAATAGCGGACCGAGTTAGTGGAGGATCGTATGGCAACCCAGGCGTACCGGGACTGGGTCAAGGCTGGCAGGCCTTGGAAAAAAGCCACTCCCATCGATGAGCTAGACAAGCTGGCGCGCCGTCATGGTGTCCAGGTACTTGGCACGATCGGCAACGAGGATCATCTCACCGCTGCAAAACCGGAGGACCATACGCCGTTTTCGACAACCGCATGGCCCGTCCCGCTGCCCGGCTACATTGTGACAGCCATCGATATCAGCAACGAACATAACTTGGGCGTAAGGCTGCTCTCCGACGCCCGAGCGGGGCGCATTCCATGGGTGAAGTACTTAAACTTCAACGGCCAGCATTATGATGTACTCCAGGACTGGAAACCCAGGCCTAACCCGGATCAACATGTGCATATATCGATCCGGTCGGACTGGTGCACCCGGTCGATCGGGAATTACGATCCTTTCACAGGCGGATCGGGCGGTGGATCGCAGCCGGGCGCTCACACGGTCGTCGCTTGGGACCGCGCGAACGTACGTGATGCCCCGCGTGTGAGCGGTAATGTCGTAAGCTATGTGGAAGCTGGCAACAGCTACCCAGCAAGCTGCTGGACTAGGGGTGACACCGTCAACGCCGAGGGCCGCACCAACGATATCTGGATCAAGTTGCCGCTCAAAGCAGGCGGTTTCGGCTACGTTACCGCTATTTACCTCAAGGGTGACGAGTACGCCGATCTGCCTACGTCCGCATCCTGTTAACCAATAACGGGTAGCCCAACGTCTCCACTCGGCACTCAACTACAAGACCCCACACGAGGTCTACACTGAGCACCTGACCCGACAGCTCGCAGCATGATATAGCAATTAGTCAGCTGTCCGGAAAACACGAGGCGGCCCATCTACGTCATCCCGTCGTCGGTTTCCGGCTGAGGTGATGCCGTCTGGGCGGTGAGTCGGTCATGCTGCCGGTCGGGTGTGATGAGGAACTCCCACGCTTCCACGCTGGGTTGGCCGGCGTGTTGCCACCAGTGGTAGGCGGCTTCTGCCTCGTTCCACAGCCGGCGGGGGCCGCCTTGGCGCACGGTGTAGGGGCCGGGGTCGGTGCTGTAGGTGGCGCTGGCCCAGGACCGGGAGGTGGGATCAAGCAGCCATAACACGTGGGGGTGCTCACGGGTGGGGGGCCAGTGCCACCAGCGGCAGCCGCGTAGGCGCCTGCCCACCACCCAGCGTTGGTCCAGGCCGTTGAACACCGTCCACGGTGTCAGTTCGGTGGCGTGGGTATCGGCGTCGGGGTCATCCCAGCGCAGGCCGCTGAGGTCGCCCAGGGGGCTGCGCTGGGCACGCAGTTCCATGAACCCCACGGACAGTGGCGCCGCACGGCCCGTCGCGGTGCCCTCGGGCTGCACGGTGAAGGCCACCACCGGCCCTGAGGTGATCTCGGTCCGTACCGGTACCACGATCCGCCCGCCGGGTGCGGTCTGCGCCACCCAGGCATGGGGCAGCTCCCCCAAGCGCACCGTCGCGGTAGCCAGGACACGGTCGAAGGGTGCGCTACTCGGGTCCCCGGCGGCACCGTCGCCGCAGAGCACGCTCGGTCGGTAGCCCGCGGCGGCGAGGTTGGCCCGGGCCAGCTCATACAACGCGGGGTCGAGCTCGATCGTGCTGACCTGATCATCGCCCAGGTACTGGGCCAGCAGCGCGGCGTTGTACCCGGTGCCGGTGCCGATCTCCAAGACTCGATGACCGGGTTGGGTGTCCAAGACGTCGAGCATCCCCAGGATGGCCGAGGGCATCGACGCCGAGCACGTCGGCCGGCGACCTACCTTCGGCCATACCGTGTCACCGTCGTCGAACTGCGTCACGACCACCTGATTGGAGTAGGCCGCCTGCCACCAGCGCTGTGGCTCGGCGGCCCGGTCGAGGGGCTGGTAGCCGGCGCCCTCCTCCTCAACCCAGACCCGGTCAGGAAGGAACCCTGCGCGGTCTACCGCGCGAAAGGCTGGAGCCCAGGGGGGTGGCAGCTGCCCCGCGGCACACAGCTCGTCGGCGAGCTGGTCCTGACCAGCCACCGTCACTTGTCGTCCCGTGGCGGGTATTGAGACGGGTCGATGTCCCCCGGTTGCTTGCCCGTGGCCTTGTCGTCCTCCACGGAGTGCTTCGGGTTGTCTTTCTTGTCCTTCTCCTCATCCGCGTCCTTGCCCATTCCCGCAGCATAAACGGGTACGCAACAGTCGGCCCGGTGCTCCCGGACGTGTCCTCAGTTGCGAGGGAGAGCGTCCCCGCAGGTCAAGGCTTTGGATCGTGAGTGCCGATCTGCGGCACGACCAGTCCCTGGGGTTGTCTCTCGCGCACCGCTGACCAGGGAAGACCGGCGGACCTTCTAGGCCTCCCCGTAGTACTCGCCGAAAAACGGGCAGATATGAATTGTTAGCCCCCTTTGACAGCGCCCAGAGAATACGCTCCGTAAATCTAAACTTCTATCAGCAATGGGGCTACTAGCACATATGGGCGGGCGACCTAAGAAGGCTTATTCTTGTTTATTTTTAAAAGACCGTCCGGGGGGATCGAGACTCACGCAACCGCTTTCCGGGGCGACCTCCACAAAAGATCCCAAGCACCCAAGGGACGAGTATACTTGTATCGGTACAGCAGTATTGTTTACGACTGACCTGGCCATGGGGAGCACCTCAAGATGCGCGCAAACGAACGATCCAGAACGTATCTCAGGTACTCCCTCGCAACCATCTTCTTGAAAGAAGCAGATTCTGTCGTCTGGACAGAGGCTGACGAACGGAGATTCAGACACGTGAATTACCCCTTATTTTCTCATTGTTCTGTTGAGATATTCTCGAGCATGGCAACATGATGGGTGCCAATAAATAAATAGTTCTGGCATCGGACATTCTGACGACCACACCAAGGCCCCTCATCCTGCTGTCTATCAACTATTGAACAGTGCATACTATACCTCCGCCAGTGATCTCAGGGTGGTTGCGACGTGAAGTCGCACGTTGCGAGTGACGACGTCGAGGAGGTCGGAATCCGCCGCGACCCCGCCTCAGCCGGCATTCAGCGGCTTCAGAGGCCGGGGAAGGGGTCGGTGAGGGAGCGCAACACGTGGTCGGCCTGTGCCGCGCGCAGCTCGTCGGCGTGGTAGTGGCCGCTGGCGACGCCGATCGTGGTGGCTGCGGCGGCGCGGCCGGCGGTGATATCGCGCGGCGTGTCACCGACGACGTACACCTCGTCCGGGGAGAGGTCCCGACCGTGCAGCCGGGCGGCCTTGGCAATGCCCAGCCGGGTGACTTCGGTGCGGTCCGGGGAGTCCGACCCGTAGGAGCCGAACACGAAGTAGCGGTTGAGCTTGGCCGGTTCCAGTTTGGTGCGCGCCGCGCCTTCCATGGCGCCGGAGATCACCCCCAGGATCACCCCCGCGGCGGTGAGCCGGGCCAGCAGGTCCTCCGCGCCGTCGAGCACCCGGTAAGCCTCGGAGGTCCAGATGTCTTCGGAGAGGTGCCAGAGGTACTTGGCGTAGAGCCGGGCCAGCTCGTCGAAGCTCGGTTCCCGGTGCAGCACCGCACGGAAGGTCTCCCGACCGACCTGAGGGTCGGTCTCTCCGGCCGAGGTGTGCGCACCGATATCGGCGGGCACCCCGTGCAACTGGTCGAACGCCCACGCCCAGCTGCGGGCCCCGGCGCCCCCGGTGTGCACCAGGGTTTCGTCGATGTCGAACAGCACGGCGATCGGTCCGGCCATCCGCGCGTTCCTCCTCACGTCATCTCGGTGCTGTCACCAGCGCTCACTCGAGGGTTCTCTCGTGGTGGCCGCCGAACTGTTGGCGCATCGCCGAGAGCGCCTTGGCCGCGAACTCATCCAGGTGGCGGGAGGCGAACCGGGAGTACAGCGCGGTGGTCAGCACGGGGGCGGGCACTCCCTCGTCGATGGCCGCGATACAGGTCCAACGGCCCTCACCAGAGTCGGACACCCGCCCGGCGAAGTCCTCCAGCTCCGGAGATTCACGCAGCGCCGCCGCGGTCAGGTCGAGCAGCCACGAGCCGATCACACTGCCGCGTCGCCACACCTCGGTGACCTCGGCGACGTTGATGTCGTAGCGGTAGTACTCGGGATCCTCCAGCGGGGCGGTCTCCGCATCGCCGTGCTGGGCGCGGGTGCCGATGTTGGCGTGGTGCAGGATGTTCAGGCCCTCGGCGAGAGAGGCCATCATGCCGTACTCGATACCGTTGTGGATCATCTTGACGAAGTGCCCGGCGCCGGTGGGCCCGCAGTGCAGGTATCCCTGCTCCGACGGGGCGGCCTTCCCCTCGCGGCCGGGAGTGCGCCCTGCGGTGTCCACGCCGGGGGCCAACGCCGCGAAAATCGGTTCGGCCTGGGCCACGGCATCGGGGTCGCCACCGATCATCAGACAATACCCGCGGTCCAGGCCCCACACGCCGCCGCTGGTGCCGCAGTCCAGCAGCCGGATGCCGCGCTCGCCCAGCCATGTGGCGTGCCGGATGTCGTCGCGGTAGTAGGAGTTTCCCCCGTCGATGACGGTGTCCCCGGACTCCAATACCTCAGCCAGCCCGGTGATGACGGAGGTGGTGATCTCCCCGGCCGGCACCATCACCCACACCACGCGTGGTGGGGTGAGTTTCGCCGCCAGTTCCGGTACCGAGCGCACACCGGTCGCACCCTCGCTGGCCAGCGCCTCGACAGGCTGGGGACTACGGTTGTAGACCACGCACTCGTGGCCCTTGCGCATCACTCGCCGCACAATGTTGGCGCCCATGCGACCCAGGCCGATCATCCCCAACTGCATCTGCGTCTCCTCGGTGATCTGCGCCGAGCTGCCGTCGGTGTCCAGTGTGCTGCCTTTTCCTTTAGCGGTCATTAGCGGTCATTGCAGTCGCTGATTCGGATCGTAAACATCGGGCGGGATGACCGCTCCGGTGTCCGGGCGATGTTCGGTGTGCATAGCCATCAGGTGTCTCGACCTCCCTGACCGATGTGACCCGGTCCGCTATCGATGGGGGGCTTACCCGGCGTGCAGCCGGGCGCCCCAGCGGGTCGTGACGGCCTGCCCCGGTCCTAAATGGCGAACCCCCTCCCCCGACTGGAAAGCGTTCGGTGGGCAGGTCATCGGCTCGGTGTCTGGTCGGGAGAGTTGAGGAGCCATCCGATGGGCGCGGCGAGCCGATCCGCCTCGGCTGGTCCCCAGGAGCCCTTGGGGTAGGTCACCGGTTCGGGCTTGTCGGCGAGCACGGCGGCGGCCACCTCCCAGACGTGTTCGAGTCCGTCGGGTCGGGTGAACAGCGAGCGGTCACCGAGCAACACGTCGTGGATCAGCCGGACGTAGGGCGGCAGCGGGTGAGCTCCGGGCACTGTCCGCAGCGGCAGCGAGGTGCGCGCCGTGCTGAGCGTCAAGGTAGGTCCGGGTTCCTTGACGACGAGCGAGAGGTCCAGCTCCCCCTCACCGGCAAGGTCGAAGGTCAGCACGTTGCCCGAGGCCGGCAGCTCCGGCACTGGCGCGGCGGGCTGGCGGAACACCAGCTGCACCTGCTGGCGCGATGCCGCCATCTGCTTCCCGGTGCGCAGCAGGAACGGGACACCACACCAGCGTGCCGTGTCGACCCACAACCGGGCTGCGACGAAGGTCTCGGTGGGGGAGTCCTCGGCGACACTCTCGATGTCGCGATAGCCCGCGAACTGACCCAGCACCACGTCGGCTGGCTGCAGGGGGCGGAAAGCACCGATCACTTCCTCTCGGGCTGCCGCGAGATCCTCGGCATCGAAACTGGCCGGCGGCTCCATAGCGACCTCGGCCACGACCTGAAACAGGTGAGTGACGAGCATGTCGAGGACCGCCCCCGTGCCGTCGTAGAAGGCGGCACGCTCCGCCACGTCAAGGACCTCCGGCACGTCGACCTGGACCATCGCGACGTGCTCGCGATCCCATACCCCGCTGAACAACCCGTTCCCAAAGCGCACCGCGTAGAGGTCCTGGGTGGCCTCCTTACCCAAAAAGTGGTCGATCCGGAATACCTGGGACTCGTCGAGAACCTCATGCACCACCCGGTCGAGTGCGCGGAAGGAGTCCATGGAGGTGCCAAACGGCTTCTCGTAGACCACCCGGGACTGCGCGGCGAGCCCGTGCCGGCCAAGGCCGCGGGTGAGGGTCTCGAATGCGGTGGGCGGCACGGCGAAGTAGTGCACTTGCTGCGGGCGCCCGCCAAGCTCGCGTTTCGCCTCGGCGAGGATCTCGAGCAGGCTACCCGGGTGGTCCGCGGAGAAGCCGCCGCCGGCGAAGCGCAGTCGGGAGCGGAACTGCTCCCAGGGACCATCGTGGGGCTGCGGGCCGAACTCCGTCAGCGCGTCATACACCCGAGCCTGAAACTCCTGGTGGCTCAGTGCGCCACGGCCGTTGCCGATCAGACGCCAGTCCAACGGCAGCAGATCAGCTTGTGCGAGGCGGAAAAAGGCCGGTAGCACCATCCGGCGTGCCAGATCTCCGGTGGCACCATAGAGCACGAACACCGTGGAGTCGGACACGCGACTCAGCTCGGACACCGACCGGGAGAGGTGTTTTCCCCGCACCAGGCCAACTCTAGAGGTGATGGCGGCCTCAGTCTGGCATCTGGCTCGGCTCTCGCAGTCCCAGCATCCGTAGCTCCAATGCGGCCAACTTGCGCAGCGCGGCCCGGTCGTCGCGGCGCCATGCGGCGGCCGGGTCCGGACAGATGGTCAGCAGCCGCCGCATTGGTCGCCGGGCGAGTGCTCGCAGGGCGAGCAGGTCGAGATCGACGGCGCGGACGACCAGCGCTGAGCGGGCCGCGGTGATCCACCGTATCCGGAGGGTTAGCCACACCAGTACGGGAGGCAACGCTCCGATGACCACGATCGCTACCGCGGTGCCCAAGGCGAGGGTGGACACGGTGTCCGAAAACGCCTGTCCTGACGAGGTCAGAGAGTTCCCCGCGCGTGCGCCGGTGTCGAACGCACTGGCTAAACCACCGCCGATGCCCGGCGCCTTGGCCACGCTGCGGACTGCATCCACGAAGGCATCATGGATCGCCTTGCCCGCGCCGCTGAGTCCCTGCCCCGGAGTTTGCAGCCGAGCGATCAGCGTGAACGCCGCGCGGGCCACCTCGACGATCAGCACCACCCACAGCGGCACCAGCACGTCGGCGAGTACCTGCCGCGCCGCCCGACCACGCTGTTCGGCGTAGATGCGCATCCCCCTAGTGTGCTATCCGACGATGCTGGCGCCGGTGACTGCGGGCAGAGTGACGGTCGTCTTCGACCCGGACGCTCAGCGGTTCAGCGGTCAAGACAAGCGCCATCGGCTACCGCATCGATCGCGCGGCTAGACAGGTTTCTCCGACCGCGGAAGGTCCAGCTTTCGGAGGTCGACCACGCTTCCGTTGTCCAGGTCTAGCGAGGTCAGCGCCCAGATCTGACCAGCGACGTCCTGAGGATCGCTGAGACTGCCCTGTTCATACACATCCAGGAACTTCTGCCGACGCGGAAAGTCCGCTTCCGACGTGTCGCGAAGTCGCCGCTGGAAGGCGGTATCGACCGTACCCGGCGCGACCGACAACACCTGCACCCTCCCCCGCTGACCCTGCTCAGCGCCGACGGTGCGCACCCATTGATCGATCGCGGCCTTGCCCGCTCCATAGGATGACCATCCCGGATACACACTCTGCGCAGCCCCCGAGGTGAGCATGATGAGATGACAGCGGGCCTGCAGCGATCGGAGGGCAGCGAGGAAAAGCTGACCGAGAACCTGCGGCGCGGCACTGTTCAGAAGCACGTTGCGCCGGTATGCCTCGCTGTCGACCTCACCAGCAAAGCCTAGGGGATCGTCGGTACCGGCGGCGTGGATGAACGCCACGTGCTCACCGTGGAAGCCTGCCAGCTCCCGGCGGAACGAAGCACCAACCGTGGACCACGTCGAGGGGTCGGCCAGATCCGCCTTGAGGTGCTCGATGCCCTCTGCGGGACGCTCCCGGTTGATACCGACCACCCGAGCGTCATCCCGACGCTCCAGAAATCCGCACCAGAGAACTAAAGAGGCTTTCGCCTCGGACCGCCAAGCGGGGTGGCTGAGCTGGGCTTGTGGTGGCCGACCTGATGGTGGTCCAGCTCACGCAGGGACCTGCGGTCATGATCGGCAGACCGCCGCCACCCGCTGCGCCGAAGTCCGATCACCCTGGATGACCGGCCGTGCCACCCCACACCGGCCGGTCAGACACCGAGTCTGCGGATGTGGAGCGGGCACGCCCACGGTACGCCGGGGGAAAACTCGACTCAAGCGTTAAAGTTTCGGGGATCTAGTTGATCTAGCCATGGGCCCAAACCTACTCAGGACTACTCCAGGACTCATCCCTGGAATGAGGTGACGTAGGCAGACATCAGACGATCAGACACGAACCGACAGGAACGCCACACCTTCGTCACCGCGTTCGGTGACGATGTCGGTGGCGCCGAACTCGCGGGCCAGCTTCTGTCGCTTCTGTCGGCGCCCATGACGGTCCCGCTGCTGTTGACGCGCATGCGCGAGGGTTCCTCGCCCCGGGTGATGACGTCGAGCCAGACGTCACCGGTGAACATTTCGGCCGGCCCCTTGGTGGACGGCTTCTTCTGCGGGATCTGCAACTTCTCTCCTTCTGGTGTGCTGCCGCGGTAAGCCCAGTGTCGAGGTGTCCAGGACGAACCGGTAGCGCACGTCGGAGGCTAGGACCCGCTCGTACGCCTCGTGCACGGCATCAGTGTTACGGCCGGTCGAGGCGACCGCATTCCCAGCGGCGAGCGCCGCCTGGGTGATGTCCACACCCATGCCACGCCCGGCGCACCGCGAGGGGTTCACCGCGGTCGCGCCGCGCACCCCTTGGCAACGACCAGAGAACAAGGATCGGCACCGAGTTCCGAAGTTGTATGCTTCTCTCATGACGCGCGAGGAGATAGAGAAAGAATTTACGGACGAAGGGTTGTCGCCCCACTCGTGGAGCAATGGCGCGAACTATTTCTACGAGGCGCATTCACATGATTACGACAAGGTCCTGTACTGCGTGCGAGGCGAAGTGACGTTCCACCTGAGCGACGGTGACGTCGTGCTGCATCCCGGACAGCGCATCGATATTCCGGCTGGCACTCGACATGCGGCAACGGTCGGACCAGAGGGCGTGGAGTGCATGGAAGCACCCAACCGCCACGGATGTCATGGAATGAACTAGCTAGAGCCGACTATCTGGTCGATCATTTCTAAGAACCCAGAGGAATCGAGGCTGGCGCGGGTTGCGCCTACGCCGTCGAGCACGTCGAGCCGGGCGAACTGCTCGATGTTCTCCTTTTTCACCGTTCCGCCGTAGAGGACTTCCGGGTCGCTGGCCCCGAACCGGCGCAGCAAATCCTTGAGGCCTGCGACCATCGCCCCGACGTACTGGGCGTCGGCCGGACGGTCGGCGCCGATGGCCCAGGCGGGCTCGTACACGACGAGCACGGCTTGCTGGCTGAGGTCGATGCGGGAGATCCCCTGTCTCAACCGGTACGCGGTCTGCGAGCGGGCACCGGCTCCTGGCTCGTCCTCGCCGATGAACAAGATCGGGGTGAGGCCCGCATCCGCGGCCGCCGCTGCCTTTCTGGCGATCTGCTCGTCGGATTCGCCGACGGCCCGCCGCTCGCTGTGACCGACCAACACGTACTGTGCCAGGCCGGTCAGCATCACTGGTGAGATCTCCCCGGTATGGGCGCCCTCCTTATCCCAATGGCAGTTCTGTGCGCCTAGGCGCACCAGCCGCTCGTCGATCACGGTCCGCAATGGCGCCAACGAGACGAACGGAGGGCAGACGATGACGGTGGGCAGCTGCTTTCCTCGAAAGATCCGCTCCCGCAGGCCCTGCTGTACTGCCTGCATCAGGGCCATCGCCTGGTCGACGGTGGTATGCATCTTCCAGTTGGCGAGCAGGTACTTCACGGCCGTTCCGTCAGGGGGGCGAGGTGACGGGTTCGGGAGCCACCCAGCGCCGCTCGATGTCGGCAGCGCGCACGGCATCGAAGATCGCTTGCACGCGCAGGCCTTCCTGGAGCGAAGGATCGGGCGCGACCCCTTCCCGGACCGCCGCCCAAAAGTTGCGGGCGACTTGCGTGAAGGCCTTGGTCGAGCTGGCGTCGAGCGGGCCCTCGCTCTGGAGTTCCTCGCTGGCGCGTCCCCACCAGACCCGCCGATCACCGTCGAGCCGTACCGTCCCCTCGTCGCCGTGGATCTCGATGACGTCGCTTCGCCCGTGTCGTGCGGTGGCCACCAGCGTCACCACTCCGAGCCCCCCGCCGCTGAACCGCAGTAGCAGCGCGTAGGCGTCCTCGGCGGTCACGCGCCGCAACTCGTCGTCCTCCGTCCTGCGCACGGGCACGCCGACATCGGACGCGGCGGCGACGGCGTCAATGTCGGGGAACAGCTCCAGCACAAGGTCGAGATCGTGCACGCCGTACCCCTGGAGCCGTCCGCCCCCGAGCTGGGCGTCGTGCACCCAGGTATAGGGACGCGAGTCGGGGTCGGCGTGGTCGGACTGGACCAGCGAGACCGACACCATCCGTGGCCGCCCCACTACCTCGCGTGCACGCTCGATGACCCGCTGGCGGGTCTGCTCCATCCGCAACTCATAGTCCACCACACCGACCACGCCAGCTGATTCGATGGCCGCCGCGATGCGGCGCGCCCCCGCGAGGTTGTCGGCCATGGGCTTCTCGCACAGGATGTGCAGCCCCCGCTCAGCGGCGGCAACGACAAACTGGACATGCGTCGCCACGGGGGTGGCGACGTGCACTGCCTCTAGCCCCGGTACCGACAGCAGTTCGTCGAAATCGGCGGTACCGAGTCCCACGCCGGCCTCCGCCGCCAGCTCCCGGGCACGTTCGGGCCGTCGCGACCATACCGCCACGGGCTCGAACTCCGCCAGCTCGGCGTAGACGGGTAGGGCGACCTTCCTCCCGTAGCCACTGCCTACGACAGCGATTTTGATCGGTTTCTTCATGACAGGCTCCTCCGATCGAAGAAGCTACCGCAGAGCTGAACCCGCTGACCCATTTTGCCCGCCCGGTTTGTTCACACCTGGGTGGCCTGCTCCAGGTCGATCACGATCTTGCCGAGCGTGTGACCGGACTCCACTGCTCGCAGTGCCTGTGGCGCTTCGTCGAAGGGGTAGGTTTGGAGCACCTTGGGATCGACCTTGCCTGCGGCGACCAGGTCGGCGACGGCGGGCACGCCCGCGGAGCTGGACCACAGGAAGCTGCCTCCCAGCTCCGCGACACTGGAGTCGGCGACCGACACGATCCGGGCCGGGTTGGTGATCAGGATGGCGACGTGGCGCATCGGTTCGCCGCCGACCGCGTCGAGGATGGCATCAACACCGCCGGGTAGCAGTTCCCGCATCTGCTTGACGACGTCACCCCGGTCGTAGGGGACCAGCGTGGCCCCGAGACTTTCCGTCATCGACCGCTTGGTCTCGCTGCCGACCCCGAAGACCGCCGCGCCGCGGTTGCGCGCCAGCTGTGCGGCCATCACACCGACACCACCGCCGACACCGTTGATCAGCAGTGTCTCACCCTCGGTGAGGCCGAGTTTCTCCAGCGCGTCCCAGGCGGTGCCCCCGGCCACCGGCAGCGCGGCCGCCTGCACGAAACTGACCTGCGGGGGCTTATGCGTGGTGGCCTCGGCGAGCAGCACCGCGTGCTCGGCGTAGCTGCCGTGCGCCGGCGCGACCTTGCCCATCACCTCATCCCCTTCGGCGAATCCCTCGACATCGGAGCCGACTGCTGCCACCACACCGGCCGCTTCAACACCCAGTACACGGGGAAAGTTCGGTGTGGCCTGCGGGTTGGCCATCGCGCCGCTGCGAATCTTGTAGTCGGCCGGGTTGACCCCAACTGCCTTAACCTTGATCATCAGCTCGCTGGGGCCCGGCGTCGGCTCAGGCCGCTCGAACCAGGCCTCGGTCTCAGGACCGCCGTAAGACGTGTAGCCATAGGCCCTACTCATCGCGCTCATCGCGATCGGTCCTCTCCCTCCGCGTTCATGGCTGGAATCAGGTGACCCCGCCATCCTTGACGGGCGTGGCCGCGTCCGGATTGAACCACACCAGACGAGCCCGGAGGTGGCTGCCGATCGTGAACAGGCGCAGCGCGTTCTCCGGGGTTTGCAGGCTGATCAGTTGCCATTACCGGTCAGCTCGTCGCCGCTGAGAGCTGACCTGCGGCGCAGGACCTCCGCGCCCGCGATCAGTCGCGTATGGTCGAGCAATCGCTCATTAACGCGGTGAAGTCGGTGTGGGGAGGCCAGCGTGCGGGGGTGGCGGCAGGTGGGGGCGGGAACAGTTCCCTTGGTCAGTGATGTCAAGGCGGCCTGGGTCGGTGGTACCACCGTTGAGCAGACGCTGCTGCGTGGCCAGCCCGGCGCTGGGGGCTACCAACCGATCGTGGTCGGGCCAGGCGAGCCCTATGTGCGGCGCGGGGAGCTGTGCCCGGGCAGTGACGAGGTGACGCGCCGTGGCGAGCGCCGTGGTCTCATCGCGTTCGCCCATCTTACCGATGTCCATCTGGTGGATTGCCAATCCCCGGCCCGGGTGGAATACCTGGATCGGTATGTCGATCCAGGCAAGGTGTTGGCCCCGTGGGTACACATCCAGGGCAGTTACCGGCCGCAGGAGATGCTCACCGTGCAGGTCGCTGATGCGATGGTGCGCAGGATCAATGAGATCGGCGTCGGCCCCGTGTCAGGCCTTCCGCTCGCCTGCGCGGTGGTGACCGGTGATAGCTGCGACAATTCCCAGTACAACGAACTGCGCTGGTACATCGACGTCCTCGATGGTGGCCTCCTCCGGGCGGATTCCGGTGACTTCGAGCGGTACGAAGGTGTGGCGGACGCGGTGCACTACGACGTGCACTACTGGCACCCCGACGGCACCCCCGCTGGAGCTGCCGACGATTTTCCCCGGGCGCGCTACGGGTTTTCGACCATTCCTGGACTGCTGGATGCGGCACGCCGTCCCTTCCAGGCAGTCGGCCTGAGCATTCCCTGGTATGCCGCGTACGGAAACCATGACGCGGTGGTCCAGGGCAACATTCCGCACCTGCCCGAGGAGTCGGAATGGGCGATCGGCGCCCGAAAGGTGATCGAGCTTCCCACCGGAATCGAGGTGCTGCGCCTGGCGAGGAACCTGCTGGGTGCCGACCCAGCAGCCGCGATCCGGTTGCTGCACCAAGGACTGATGCGCGAGGTCACACCGGATGCTCACCGGCGGCTGCTCGACCGCGCCGAGACGGTTCGCCAGCACTTCACGACCCGAGGACGTCCCCTCGGCCACGGGTTCAGCGCCGACAACGCGGCAAACGGCACCGCTTATTATGGGTTCGACCAGGGGATTGTGCGGTGTCTGGTGCTTGATACGGTCGACGCCTACGGTGGCCCCAACGGTTCGCTGGACCAGACCCAGTTCATCTGGCTGGAACGCGAACTCCTGGCCGGTCATCAACGCTATCTTGGCCCCACTGGCAACATGATCACCGGGACCGGAACAGACCGGTTCTTTCTCCTATTCAGCCACCACACCGCCACCACCATGGACAACTGGCTGGCGCCACCCGAGCACCCGCGCATCCTCGGCCACCACGTCCGGGACCTGCTGCTGCGCTTTCCGGGCGTGGTGGCCTGGGTCAACGGACATACCCACGTCAACAGGATTACCGCCCACCCCCGGCCACCCGGCAGCACAATAGGCGGTGGATTCTGGGAGATCACTACCGCCTCGCACATCGACTGGCCCCAACAAGCCCGCCTCATCGAGCTGATAGACAACACCGACGGCACCCTCTCGATCATCACTACGATCATCGACACGGCAGCCCCCGCCGCGCACGACGTCAGCCAGCTCGAGGCGCCCGATACGCTGAGCTCCCTTTCCCGCGAACTCGCTGCCAACGATTGGCAGGCTCGCACCGGAACCACCCCGACCGTGGATGGCCATCGCGGATCGATCCTCGACCGCAACACCGAACTGCTCCTGCCAGCGCCCCTCACCATCACGCCCCCCGGCACTGCCTGAACGCACGGCGCTTGCCAAACAGGTCGGTGCCTTGTTGTGGGTCAGTTGACGACCTGTACCACGTCGCCGACCTGCAGGGTGTTGTAGAAGGTTTGTGCGGCGCTGTGGGTCAGATGCACACAGCCGTGGGAGCGGGCTGTCACGCTGTCCTCGTGGAAGGCGTCTCCGCCGTTGAAGAACACCGAATAGGGCATCGGAGTGTTGTGGAACAAGCTGCTGCGGTGGTGAAGATCCTTCCAGAACACGTGGAAGATACCGGGGTCGGTCGGGGCACTGGCCATGCCGGTCGCCACCGGCACGGGTCCGTAGACGACATTGCCATCCCGCATCAGCCACGCTTGTTGACTCGCCAAGGCTACACAGGCGCGGGCCGCCGGGATGCACGGCGCGCCGCTCGGCGCGGCGGATGCGCCCGGGGTACCGGTGAGCAGCAGCGCGGCGGCTCCTAGCAGTCCGCCGGCAACGGTCTTGACCGTATGGGTGATCGGTGTGACGAGTACTCTCAGCATTCCAGCTCCTCCCCCCGAGAAAACAGGACCGTCGGTTGCAGTTAGTTACCCCATTGCAGCTGACAGTAAACACCGGTTCCGCAGAGCCCCTCCCCGGCGCCAGTACCCCGCCGGCGTGAGAGAGTCCACCGAGCCAGGTGTGGCGGTGCCGGGCCTCGCGGTTACCATCAGCACGGGACCACGATGACCACGGCTGCCGTGGGTCGGTACCGTGCATGGGGAGTCGTGGACAACCATGGAGGCAACCTGTGACGGCCGTTGCGCCCCCGCCGATCGCCACCCGTCCGTATCCGGTGCGGCCCTGGGTCAAGGGAGCCACCCTGCTCGGGCTGCTCCAGACCACCGATCACAAGGTGATCGGCATGCTGTACCTGGTCACCTCCATGGGCTTTTTCTTCGCCGGCGGCAGCATGGCGATGCTGATGCGCGCCGAGCTGGCTCGCCCGGGCCTGCAGTTCCTGTCCACCGAGCAGTACAACCAGCTGTTCACCATGCATGGCACGATCATGCTGTTGTTGTACGCCACGCCCATCGTGTTTGCGTTCGCTAATCTGGTACTGCCGTTGCAGATCGGCTCGCCGGACGTGGCCTTTCCCCGGCTCAATGCCTTCTCCTACTGGTTGTTCTTGTTCGGCGGTCTCATGGTGTTGTCCGGGTTCCTGACGCCGGGCGGCGCGGCGGATTTCGGCTGGTTCGCCTATACCCCGTTGTCTGACATCAAGCACTCCCCGGGCGCGGGTGGCGACCTGTGGATCATGGGACTGGTCCTCGCCGGACTGGGCACCATCCTGGGCGGGGTCAACATGATCACTACTGTGGTCTGCCTGCGCGCTCCCGGGATGACGATGTTCCGGATGCCGATCTTCACCTGGAACATCTTCGTTACGTCACTTCTCATCCTGATGGCTTTCCCCATCTTGACTGCGGCACTGCTGGGGTTGGAGGCCGATCGGCGGCTCGGTGCGCACGTGTTCGACCCGGCCAACGGTGGCGCGATTCTCTGGCAGCATTTGTTCTGGTTCTTTGGCCACCCCGAGGTCTACATCGTCGCGTTGCCATTCTTTGGCATCGTGTCGGAAATCTTTCCGGTGTTCAGTCGTAAGCCGTTGTTCGGTTACAAGGCCCTGATTTTCGCCACGCTGACGATCGCTGCGCTGTCCGTGGTGGTCTGGGCGCATCACATGTACGCTACCGGTGCGGTGCTGCTGCCTTTCTTCTCGTTCACCACGTTCCTCATCGCGGTCCCTACCGGTATCAAGTTCTTCAACTGGATCGGTACCATGTGGAAGGGACAGCTCACGTTCGAGACACCCATGATGTTCTCGATCGGCTTTTTGCTGACGTTCCTGCTCGGTGGCCTGACCGGAGTGCTGCTGGCCGCTCCGGCGATCGACTTCCACCTTAGCGACACCTACTTCGTGGTGGCGCATTTCCACTACGTGCTCTATGGCACGATCGTGTTTGCCACCTTCGCTGGAATCTACTTCTGGTTCCCGAAGATCACCGGGCGGATGCTGGACGAGCGGCTGGGCAAGTTCCACTTCTGGACCACGTTCATCGGGTTCCACCTGACGTTCCTGGTGATGCACTGGCTTGGTGCCAAGGGCATGCCTCGGCGTTACGCCGACTATCTGCCCAGCGACGGGTTCACCACGCTGAACATGGTGTCCTCGATCGGTGCTTTCGTGCTCGGTGCCTCCACGCTGCCGTTCCTGTGGAATGTGTTCCGCAGCTACCGCTACGGCGAGGTGGTCACCGTTGATGATCCGTGGGGGTATGGCAACTCATTGGAATGGGCCACCTCGTGCCCGCCGCCGCGGCACAACTTCACCGAGCTGCCCCGCATCCGTTCCGAGCGACCCGCCTTCGAGCTGCACTATCCGCACATGACGGGTCGGATGCGGGCTGAGGCATACGTCGGTAACCATGGGCACCCCGTGACGCCGAGTGAGCAGGCGGCACACGTCGTACAGCGCGCCGAGGGCGCTGATATGGACCCGCGAGACAGGTGACCGGTAACCTGCGGACCACCTTGCTGGTGACGGTCACGGGGCGGGATAAGCCCGGGGTCGTATCGGTAATCTTCTCCGCGCTCGCCAGACACGGGGTGGATATTCTCGACGTCGAGCAGGTGGTGATCCAGGGCCGGATCATTCTCGGCGTGCTGGTGCAGACCACGGCTGATCCCGAGGATCTGCAGGAGACCGCCGAGCAAGCGATGGCCAGTATCGGGATGCAGGTGGAGGTCGAGGTCGGCGCCGATGCCCTCGGCGCGAGTGCTCGCGGGTCCACGCATGTCGTGTTGGTGCTGGGCCGCCCGGTCACCACTCGCGCGTTCACCGAGACCACCCGCGCGCTGGCCGCGTTGAACATCAATATCGATGCCATCCGGCGGATCGCGGATTACCCGGTCACCGGGCTTGAGCTGCTCGTGTCGGTGCCCGGTAACGATGACCCCCCGGCCGCTGACGCCGCCCTGCGCTCCACGCTGGTCGCCCTCGCCGCGCGCACTGCGGTCGACTTCGCCGTCGAACGGGTGGGTATTGCCCGCCGCGCCAAGCGTCTGGTGGTCTTCGACGTCGACTCCACCCTGGTGCAGGGCGAGGTGATCGAGATACTCGCCGAGCATGCCGGCTGCGCAGCGGAGGTGCACGCGGTCACCGAAGCCACGATGCGTGGTGAGCTGGACTTCACGCAGTCGCTGCGTCGCCGGGTCGCCTTGCTGGCGGGCCTGCCAGCCGGCGTGCTCGCCGAGGTAAGCAACGCCGTGGAGCTCACGCCCGGGGCGCGCACGACGGTACGGACCCTCAAGCGGTTGGGATTCCGCTGCGGAGCCGTCTCGGGCGGCTTCACCCAGATCGTGCGACCCATCGCCGAAGGGTTGGGGCTGGACTTCTGCACCGCCAACGAGCTGGAGGTTTGTGACGGGAAACTCACCGGCAAGCTCATCGGTCCGGTGGTGGACCGGTCCGGGAAGGCCCGTGCGTTGCGTCAGGCGGCGGAGCACTTCGGGGTCCCGCTGGCCCAGTGTGTCGCGGTCGGGGACGGCGCAAACGACATCGACATGCTCACCACCGCAGGCCTGGGTGTTGCGTTCAATGCCAAACCCGCGCTGCGGGAAGTCGCGGACACCGCGATCACCCAGCCGTTCCTGGACGTCGTGCTGTTCGTGCTGGGCGTGACTCGCGACGAGGTGGAAGCCGCCGACGCCGCCGACGGGGTGCTGAGGAGGGTTCCCTTGTGAGTGGCGATGCGACCCATAGCTCGCATCGCCACTCACGGGCTCCGCACCAGGCGCGCCAGGGCCGCCCGCGTCACGGTGGGGTCGGTGGTAGGCCAGAAGGGGGGCAGTGAGGCGCGCAGGAAAGCACCGTAGCGGGCTGTGGCCAGCCTGGGGTCCAGGATCGCCACGACGCCGCGGTCTTCGGTCGAGCGCAACAGCCGGCCGGCGCCTTGGGCGAGCAGCAGCGCCGCGTGCGTCGCCGCCACCGTGAGGAACCCGTTGCCACCCTGGGCGGCCACCGCGCGCTGCCGCGCCGAGCTCAGCGGGTCGTCGGGGCGAGGAAACGGGATGCGGTCGACCACCACCAGAGACAGCGAGCGGCCGGGTACGTCCACGCCCTGCCACAGCGACAAGGTGCCGAACAGGCAGGTCGGCTCGTCCCGCGCGAACTGCTGCACCAGCAGCCCGGTCGTGTCCTCGCCCTGGCACAGGATGGGGACGTCCAGCTGGGAGCGCAGTGCCTCGGCGGCCTGCTTGGCGGCCCGCATCGAGGAGAACAGCCCGAGAGTGCGCCCGCCCGCCGCGGTGATCAGCATGGCGAGCTCGTCGAGGGAGGCAGGCGTCAGGCCGTCGCGGCCGGGTGGGGGCAGATGTGCGGCGGTGTAGAGGATCCCGGCGCGGCGGTGCTCGAACGGGGAGCCCGCATCAAGACCGGCCCAGGCCAGAGACGTTTCAGCCTTCGGCGGTGAGGACGGCTGCTGGCAGGGCAGCCCCCACTGCGAGGCGAGCGCGTCGAACGTCCCGCCCAGGGTGAGGGTGGCCGAGGTGAGCACCACCGTCCGGGACGCGAACAGCCGCTGCTGCAGCAGATCGGCGACGTGCAACGGGGCAACCCTCAGCACCCGACCGCGTACGGTCTCCTCCGCCAGCCAGACCACGTCGTGCCGCTCGGTCTCGCTGTCCGGGAAGGCGACCAGTACCCGGGCCGCAGCCGCGTGCACCTGCTCCACTGTGGCCAGCGCAAGCCGGCGGCGGGCGGCGTCGGTGGGGTTCTCCCCGCGCTCGGTGGCCAGCGCGGTGATGCAGCGGTGCGCCGCATCGCGCACCGCGGTGAGCCCGCCGGCCATCGCGGTGCTGAGGGTGTCCCACCGCTGCGCGCCGGCGTCGCTGAGCAGCAGCGCCAGCCCGTCGCCGGCCGCAGCCAGCTCTTCGGCGGTCTGCGCCTCGACCAGCCGGCCGCAGCGCCGGGCCGCGGTCTCGACCATCGACGCGGTGAGCTCCTCGGTGGCCGCGCTGGTGACCCGGTCCACCAGATCGTGCGCTTCGTCGACGATCACGACGTCATGGTCGGGGAGTATCTGGTGATCGCCCATCGCGTCGATCGCCAGCAGGGCATGGTTGGTGACGACCACCTCGGCACGTCCGGCCCGGGCCCGGGCCTGCTCGGCGAAGCAGTCCATGCCGACGGGGCAGCGAGACAGGCCCAGGCACTCCCGGGCACTGACCGACACCTGCCGCCAGGCCCGGTCGGTCACGCCGGGCACCAGTTCGTCACGATCCCCGGTACCGGTCTGCGAGGACCATTCGTGCAGCCGGGCGATCTGGCGGCCCAGCACCGACGTCGGGGAGGCCGTGGCTGCGGCGTCGAACAGGTCCTCGCCCTCCTCGGGCGGCCCGGTGCGCAGCCGGTGCAGGCACAGGTAGTTGCCTCGCCCCTTGAGGATCGCGAAGCCCGGGGCGCTGCCCAGCAGCGGCTCCAGCGCACTGACTAGCCGGGGCAGGTCACGCTCCACCAGTTGGCGCTGCAGCGCGATCGTCGCGGTGGAGATCACCACGGTGGTCTCCGCGGCCAGGGCGTGCCGGATTGCCGGGACCAGGTAGGCCAGCGACTTGCCGGTACCGGTGCCGGCCTGCACCGCGAGGTGCTCGCCGGTGTGGATTGCCCGGTCCACCGCCTCGGCCATGAGGATCTGACCAGCCCGCTCGCTACCCCCCAGGGCATGCACCGCCGCGGCGAGCAGCGTCTGGACGTCGGGCACGGTGGTGGGGGCCGGCACGGCGGCTCAGGCTACAGCCTCGTGCTCCCAAGCTCAGAGGAAGCAGGGTCAGCGGAAGCAGGGTCAGCGGAAGACGGTCGGCAGGGCGGGCTCACCGGGGGACAGCCGCAGGCCGTCCCAGGGCAGGGTGGTCAAGGCGGCGGCGACGCGTTCGCGTCCTTCCTGCAGGGTGGGCGGCGCGCCGATGGTCTGGCCCCCGCGCAGCAACGGGACCGACAGTAACCGGTCGTGCTCGCCGAGCTCTGGTTGCTGGCCCCGCAGGAACACGACCTCTTCGATCGCGGTGCCGCTGGGTTTGTACCGGCGCAGCGCGCTCTTGGCGCCCCCCCGGGAGAGCTTGGAGGTGCTGCGCTTGGCCACCGGTTGCCCGTCCACCTCGACCAGCTTGTAGACCATCCCCGCGGTCGGCACCCCTGAACCGGTCACCACCGAGGTGCCCACCCCGTAGGAGTCCACCGGGTCGGCCCGCAGTGCGGCGATGGAGTGCTCGTCCAGGTCCCCGGAGACCATGATCTGCACGTCCGGCGCCTCCAGCTGGTCGAGCTGCGCGCGGGCTTGCCGGGCGAGTTCCCCGAGGTCCCCCGAGTCGATCCGGATCGCTCGCAGCCCCGGTCCGGCGACCTTGATTGCGGTAGCGATGCCCTGGGTGATGTCGTAGGTGTCCACCAGCAAGGTGGTGTCGGAACCCAGCGCCTTCACCTGGGCGGCGAAGGCGTCCGCTTCGCGCTCGTGGAGCAGGCTGAACGCGTGCGCCGCGGTGCCGGCGGTGGGGATGCCGTAGCGCTGCCCAGCGGCCAGGTTGGACGTCGCGCTGAACCCTCCCAGATAGGCCGCGCGGGCGGCTGCCACCGCGGCTTCCTCGTGGGTGCGCCGGCTGCCCATCTCGACCAACGGTCGCCCTCCCGCGACGCTGGTCATCCTGGCGGCTGCGGCCGCCACCGCGCTGTCGTGGTTCAGCACCGAGAGCACCAGCGTTTCCAGCATCACCGCCTCGGCGAAGCTGCCGGTCACGGTCAGGACCGGGGAGCCGGGGAAGTACAGCTCCCCCTCGGGGTAGCCGTCGATATCGCCGCGGAACTGGTAGCCGGCCAACCAGTCCAGGGTGTGGGCGTCCAGCATGCGGTGCAGGAAAGCCAGCTGCGCCTCGCCGAACTGGAACCGGGCCACCGCGTCGAGCAGCCGTGAGATGCCGGCGACGATGCCATAGCGGTGCCCGCGGAGTCCCCGGGAGAAGACCTCGAACGTACAGCGCCGCGAGGCGTAGCCATCCGCCAGCGCACCGGCGAGCATCGTCAGCTCGTACCGGTCGGTGAGCAGCGCGGTGCTGTTCGACGGGCCCAGAGACGGGCCCGGCGACGGGCCCGGCGACGGGCCCGGGGATGGGCACAGGGACATCTGACGAGTTTAGAGCCGGGTTTTGGTGAGACCATGGGTTCATGACCACACGCGTCGAACTGGAACAGACCCAGGTCGACCCAGCGGTGAACGAGGTCGGAACCGAGGACCGGTCTTGGCTGACGATCGTCTGGAACGACCCGGTGAACCTGATGTCCTACGTCACCTACGTGTTCCAGAAACTCTTCGGGTACAGCCGCAACGAAGCCACCAGGTTGATGCTCGACGTGCACCACAAGGGCAAGGCCGTAGTGACCAGGGGTTCTCGGGACAAGGTGGAGATCGACGTCGCGAAGCTGCACGGCGCCGGGCTCTGGGCGACAATGCAGCAGGACGTGTGAACGGCTGGCGACGGCGCGGCGGACTGGTGGTCGCTGCCCTGTCCGAGCGGGAGGCCGGACTGCTGCGCGGGCTGGTCGGCCAGGTCCGCGACATGCTCGCGGCGCGGGTCGCGGCGATCCCTCGGGACGAGCTGGCCGAGCTCACCGGCATGACCGCTGGCCCCACCACCGCCCCCACTGACCGGGTGCTGGCCCGGCTGCTGCCCGATTTCCATCGCGAGGACGCCACGCTGTCCGGCGGCCTGCGGGCGCTGCACGAACCTGAGCTGGTGGCCCTCAAGGACACCGCGGCCGGTGTCGTGCTGGACACCTGCCCGGCGCGGGGCGGGCGCCTGCGCCTGTCCGACGAGCAGGCGCAGGCGTGGCTCTCCGCGCTCAACGACGTCCGCTTGGCTCTGGGCACGGTGCTCGGGGTCACCGAGGACATGCCCGATGAGCTGCCTGCCGAGGACCCCCGCGCGGCGCATCTGGTGGTGTACCACTGGCTGACCTGGGTGCAAGAGTCCCTCATCCAGGCGCTAGCCAGCACGTAGGATGACTACTGTGCTGACGATCCGCCGTGACCTCGTTGAGGCGATGGTCAAACACGCGCGGCGAGATCATCCGGACGAGGCGTGCGGCGTACTCGCGGGCCCCCAGGGCTCCGACCGCCCGGAGCGGTTCATCCCGATGCTCAACTCCGCGCGTTCCATGACCTTCTACGAGTTCGATTCCGGCGATGACATCCGGCTGCACCGCGAGCTGGAATCACGGGACGAGGAGCGGGTGGTGATCTACCATTCGCACACCGCCACCGAGGCCTACCCCTCTCGCCGTGACATCGACATCGCCGGCTACCCCGAGGCGCATTACGTGCTGATCTCCACTCGCGATCCGGACAGTGACGAGCTGCGTTCATACCGCATCATCGACGGTGAGGTCACCGAGGAGCCGGTGGTCGTCGAGTAGAGGAGGATCCGAGAATGGCCGTCACTGTTTCCGTTCCCACCATCCTGCGCACTTACACCGGGGGTGAAAAATCCGTGCAGGCGTCCGGAGCCACGGTCGCTGAGGTGATCGAGGACCTGGAGAGCCGCCACTCGGGGATTAAGGGCCGGCTGGTCAAGGACGGGTCTCTGCACCGCTTCATCAACGTGTACGTCAATGACCAGGACGTCCGCTTCGAGGGGGGGCTGGTGGCTGCGGTGCATGACGGCGACAACGTCACTATCCTGCCCGCCGTCGCGGGCGGGAGCCCCCATGGCCCGGTATGACTCGCTTCTCGACGCGTTGGGTGACACCCCGCTCGTGCGGCTGCGCCGCCTCTCACCCTCGCCCGACGTGCGGCTTTGGGCCAAGCTGGAGGACCGCAACCCCACTGGCTCGGTGAAGGACCGCCCGGCGTTAGCGATGATCGAGGATGCCGAGCGCTCCGGCCGGCTCACCGCAGGCTGCACCATCCTGGAGCCGACCTCCGGCAATACCGGGATCTCGTTGGCGATGGCGGCGAAACTCAAGGGCTACCGGCTGATTTGTGTGATGCCGGAGAACACCTCGATCGAGCGGCGACAGCTCCTCGAGGCGTACGGCGCAGAGATCATCTTCTCGCCGGCGACGGGCGGCTCCAACCAGGCGGTGGCGCGGGCCAAAGAGCTGGCCGCGGCGCACCCCGACTGGGTCATGCTCTACCAGTACGGCAACCCGGCTAACCCCGCGGCGCATTACCAGACGACCGGTCCGGAGATCCTCCGTGATCTGCCCTCCGTGACGCATTTCGTCGCCGGGCTGGGTACCGCGGGCACGCTGGTCGGGGTGGGGCGCTACCTGCGAGAGCGCAAGCCCGATGTGCAGATCATCGCTGCGGAGCCGCGCTACGGGGAGCTCGTCTATGGCCTGCGCAACCTTGACGAGGGATTCGTGCCCGAGCTTTACGACCCCGAGGTGCTCACCGGTCGGTTCTCCGTCGGCTCCCTCGACGCGTTGCGCCGCACCCGCGAGCTGCTGGAAACGGAGGGCATCTTCGCGGGCATCTCCACCGGCGGGATCCTGCACGCCGCGTTGGCTGTCGCCGAGAAAGCCGCTGGCACCGGGGAGCCGGCCGACATCGTCATCGTGGTCTGTGACGCTGGATGGAAGTACCTCTCCACCGGTGCTTACTCAGGAGACCTTGAGGAAGCAGCCGCCCGCCTCGAGGGCCAGCTCTGGGCGTAGGGTCAACGGCTCGTGACCGCCTCAGATGCCCCCATCGGTGTCTTCGACTCCGGCGTCGGCGGGCTCACCGTCGCCCGCGCGATCGCCGAGCAGCTGCCGCGAGAGCGGTTGCACTACGTCGGCGATACCGCGCACGGCCCGTACGGTCCACTGCCCATCGCGCAGATCCGTGCGCACGCGTTGGCAGTGGCCGACCAGCTGGTGGACAGCGGGGTGAAGCTGCTGGTCATCGCCTGCAACACGGCCTCGGCGGCCTGCCTGGCCGACGCCAGAGAACGCTACTCCATCCCGGTGGTGGAGGTGGTGCGCCCGGCGGTGCGGCGGGCCGTCGCCGTCACCCACTCCGGCCGGATCGGGGTGATCGGGACCCAGGCCACCATCCGGTCCCGGGCCTACCATGACGCCTTCGCCGCTGCCCCACACGTCGAGGCGACCGGGGTGGCCTGTCCACGGTTCGTGGACTTCGTCGAGCGGGGGATGACGTCAGGACGCCAGATGCTCGGCTTGGCGCAGTCCTATCTTGAGCCGCTGCAGCGGGTTGGGGTGGACACCCTGGTACTGGCCTGCACGCATTACCCATTGCTCACGGGGGTGCTGCACATCGTCATGGGTGACGGGGTGACTCTGGTGTCCAGCGCGGAGGAGACCGCCCAGGACGTGCTGCGGGTACTCACCGAGGCTGAGTTGCTGCGCACCGGGCCTGAGGAGCCGCGGCACCTGGTCACCGCCACCGGTGATCCGGTGGCCTTCGCCCGGCTGGCCCGCCGGTTCCTGGGACCGTCACTGGTGGGACGGTGCCTACCGGTGCGACAGTGCCTCTCGGGGGGCCCATCGAGAGAGGGTGAGCGGAGGGTGAGATGCGGCTGACCGTGCTCGGCTGCTCCGGCAGCGTTCCTGGGCCAGAGTCCCCTGGGTCGGGCTATCTGATCCGAGCTGGGCAGACCAGCGTGGTGCTCGATCTGGGCAATGGGACCTTCGGAGCGCTCCAGCGCTATCTTGACCCCTTCACCCTCGGCGGGCTGTTCCTGTCGCACCTACACCCGGATCACTGCGCCGACGTCTCGGCGCTGACCGTCTATCGCCGCTACCACCCGCACCCACCACCGTGCGCCGCACTGCCGTTGTACGCCCCGCCGGATGCCGCCGAGCGTCTGGTGGCCGCGTACGCGGCCAACGCTGATGAGCGCAGGGCGACCGACCTCTCTGACGTCTACGACTTCCGGTCCTACCGCGAGACGGCTCGGATCGGCCCGTTCGAGATGCGTGCCGCCCGGGTCGAGCACCCCTGCGAGGCCTACGCGGTGCGGATCAGCCATGCGGGGCGGGCGCTGGTCTACTCCGGGGACACCGGCCCATGCCCGCAGCTCGCCGAGCTGGCCACCGGTGCGGACGTGCTGCTCGCTGAGGCGTCCTGGCCGGACCGGCCGGACAACCGGCCCGGGGTACACCTGTCCGGCAGGCAAGCTGGCGAGGCCGCCGCGGCGGCGGGGGTCGGCCGATTGTTGATCACTCACGTGCCCCCATGGACCGACGCCGCGCAGGTGCTCACCGAGGCCAAGGCCGCTTTCGGCGGGCCCACCGAGCTGGTGCACCCTGGCGCCTGCTACGAGATCTGATGGCGCCATCCTGTGGGTAGGCTGGCGTGGTGACACGAGCCGACGGTAGGAGCGACGAGGAGCTCCGGGAGGTGCACATCACCCGCGGCTACCAGCAGTGGCCCGCGGGGTCGGTGCTGATTGAATGCGGTCGCACCCGGGTGCTCTGCGCGGCCAGCGTGGTCGAGGGTGTGCCGCGCTGGCGCAAGGGTTCCGGGCAGGGCTGGCTCACCGCGGAGTACGCGATGTTGCCGTCCTCGACGCACATCCGCAGCGAGCGGGAGTCGGTCAAGGGCCGCCTGGGGGGCCGGACTCACGAGATCAGCAGGGTGATCGGGCGTGCCCTGCGGTCGTGCATCAACCTCGCTGCGCTGGGGGAGAACACCATCGCGCTGGACTGTGACGTCATCCAGGCCGACGGCGGCACCCGTACCGCGGCGATTACCGGCAGTTACGTGGCGCTGGCCGATGCGGTGACCTGGCTGCGGGCGGCCGGTCGGCTGCGCCATCCCCATCCGCTGTGCTGCTCCGTCGCCGCGGTGAGCGTCGGCGTGGTCGATGGCCGGGTGCGGCTGGATCTGCCCTACGAGGAGGACTCCCGCGCCGAGGTGGACATGAACGTGGTGGCCACGGATGCCGGCACGCTGGTGGAACTGCAGGGCACCGGGGAGGGCGCTACCTTCGCGCGGTCCACTCTGGACCAGATGCTGGACCTGGCGCTCAAGGGCTGCCAGGAACTGACCGTGCTGCAAACCACCGCGCTGGCCCAGCCTTATCCCCTGGCCCAGCCCTATCCCGGCGCAGTGTCCCCCTCATGAGCTCAGCACGGTTGCTGCTGGCCACCCGGAACGAGGCGAAACTCCTTGAGCTGCGGCGCATCCTGGCCGCCTCAGACATCCGGGGAGTGCAGGTGCTCGGGCTCGCTGACGTGCCGCCGTTTCCCGAGGTCCCGGAGACCGCCGCCAGCTTCGAGGGTAACGCGCTGGCCAAAGCCCGGGCTGCACTGGCGGCTACCGGCCTGGCCACGGTGGCCGACGACTCCGGGCTGGAGGTGGATGCGCTGGGCGGCATGCCCGGGGTGCTCTCGGCCAGGTGGGCCGGCCGGCACGGCGACGATGCCGCGAACCTGCAGCTGGTGCTTCAGCAGCTGGCGGACGTCCCGGACGATCGGCGCGGCGCGGCGTTTGTCTGCGCCGCGGCGCTGGTCGTGCCGCCGGGGACCCAGACTGTGGTGCGCGGATACTGGCGCGGCACCCTGACCCGGGCAGCTCGCGGCAGCAACGGCTTCGGCTACGACCCGATCTTCCTCCCCGATGGTGACTGGCGCACCTCCGCGGAGCTGGACCCGACCGAGAAGGATGCCGTGTCGCATCGAGGCCAGGCGCTGCGTGCCCTGTTGCCCGCGCTGCGCGAGTTCCTGTCGGGCGGGTGCCCTGCCGCCCGTCCGTGACCTCAGCCCACAACCTGCACGACTTGCCCCACCGACAGGTTATTGAAGAACGTGGCTGCGGCGTTGTGACCGAGATGGACGCATCCGTGCGATGCTCTGCTGAGGCTGCCCTCGTGGAATGCGATACCGGTGCTGGTGAAGAACACCGAGTACGGCATGGGGGCGTTGTGGAACTGTGAGCTGCGGTGGTTTCGGTCTTTCCACTGCACCCGGAACAGGCCCGAGGGGGTGGGGTGAGCCGGCATGCCGGACGTGATCGGGGTCGGCCCGTAGGTGACCCGGCCACCGTCCATCAGCCAGGCTTGCTGCCCGCTGAGGCTGATACAGGCCGCCGCGGCCGACCCGCACGGCGCAGCGGCCGATGGCACCGCGGCCGCCACGGCCGGAGTCAGTACTGCGTACGCGGCGGCGACGGTGAGCGATATCAAGGCATGCTGAAAGAAAGACATCACGACAGATCCCCTCAGTGACTGGGCTCAGGGTAGCGCCCCCCGGGGGATCCGTCCCCAGTGTCTCATTCACGTCTTCGCCGATTGGTTGCTTGGCGCAAGACTTCGTGATCCGATTCAGGGGTGAACAGCGACGTTTCCCCGTCCAATCTGCCCTGGCTTGACGACTTGCCGATCAGCGTGGACGCTGTCACGGTCAAACAGGGCGTCGAGCTGCACCCGCAGTGCCAGTCGCTGGCGCCACTGGTGGGGGTGTGGCGCGGCGAGGGCCTGGCCCAGTACCCCTCGCTGCTCGGAGAGTTCCGCTACGGCCAGCAGATCACCTTCGCTCACGACGGCAGGCCGTTTTTGGTCTACGAGGCGCGCGCGTGGCTGCTGAGCCCCTCCGGCCAGGTGCTGCGGCCCGCGGCCCGTGAGGTCGGGTGGTGGCGGGTGGACGAGGAGGAGACCATCGAGGTGGTCCTCGCGCACATGTTCGGCATCTGCGAGATCTACTACGGTGGGCGCACCGGCGAGACGGCGTGGGAGCTTGCCGCCGACACGATCGCCCGGACCGACACGGCCCGCGAGACGACCGCGGCGCTTCGCTTGTACGGCATCGTCGAAAACGGTGACCTCGCCTACGCCGAGGAGCGGGCCCTGCGCGGCCTCCCCATGAAGCCGCACCTCTCGGCGCGGCTCACCCGCATCGCCGGCTAGGCGCGTGCCGCGCCGGTGAGGCGTTACGCTCAGCGCGACGAGTCTCCCTTTTCCGAGAGGATCGCGGGTGCGCCTGATGGCCACTGTGCAGTGCTGGACCGGAGCTGAGACCAAGGCACTGCGCCAGGCCATGCGCCTGAGTGTCCGCCGCTTTGCCGCGTATCTCGGCATCGACGCCCGGACGGTGAACAAGTGGGAAGCCCGGCACGGCACTATCACCTTGCGCCCCCATACCCAAGAACTCATGGACACCGCCCTGCAGCGGGCACCCGAAGACGTGCAGACCCGCTTCACCCAAATAGTGGGCGGTGCACAGCAGGAAGAACCCACAAACCAGGCGCAGCCGGCACAGGGGTCAGCGGCTCCGGCCGCGATGAGCGGCCTCGATGCGGCCACGAAGGAGTGTCCCGCTGTGGAGGAATCGCAGGCAGGCGCCGTCAACCGCCGGTGCGTCCTTGGGGGAGCTTTCGGTGCTGGAGCGGTGCTTTACCCGCGCAACGTACAGGTGATGGGGCCACGCGAGTTAGTCCTCAACGCCGCTCGTAGCTCGACCATCCTGCGCAGCGCCATCGAGGCACCAAAAATCGAGGGCCGCACCCTCGAGGAAGCGCAAGAGGATCTGAGAAGTTTAGCGACAGGTTACGTTGTTAACCCTGAGCCAACTCGCATGGTGCCCGATTTGGTGATCTTGCGAGACAGGCTTTATATGCTGCTCGCCCGGTATGGGCAACGACCCAGTGACGCCAGGGAGCTGAACCTTCTCCTGGGGGCTACGTGTGTTCTGTTGGCGTCGGTATCGCATGATTTAGGCCAGCCGGGCGCGGCCATGGTTCAAACGCGTGCCGCCCTTGCCTTCGCTGAACTCGCCGAGCATCCTGGGCTCATTACGTGGGTGCACTGTACCCGAGCGATGATCGCCTCGTGGTGGGGTTCGGCTGAGGAGGTGCTCAACCATGCTCAGCAGGCACGAGCCGCCGGATTAAGTGGCGTCGGCGCGATCCGCCTCGCTGGACTCGAAGCGCGGGCCTTAGCGCAAAGTGGTCAACGTGAACAGGTGGTCGGGCTTCTTCGTGCCGCCCAGGACCAACGTGACAAGCTATCCCCTATCGACAGCCTTCGGGATCTTGGGGAGGCTTTTACGTTCTCGGTTGCTCGCGAGCACTATTATAACGCTGCTGCCTACGCTTGCCTGGGCGATTGGGAGGCTGTGGAACGCGAGGCATCCCGGGTAATCAGCCTCTACGGCGCTCCAGAGACAGATCAGTGCTGGCCAGTGACGATGACGCTGGCGCGGGTGCATCTTGCCCAAGCTCGGTTAAGTCTCAGCGGGCCGGAAGGCGCGCAAGACGTGCTTGCTCATGTCTTCGGCCTACCAAGCGAGCAGCGTATTCCTCAAACGGTTCAAGCGTTAAGCGGGATCCAAAGGCAGCTACGTTCAAAAATTTACACAAATCTGACCGCCGTCAGAGATCTTGACGAGGCTATTCGCGATTTTCGTCTTACTGCCGATAGCGAACACCGCCCGTGATTGACTCGATAGTGAAAGCGCATCGGTTGCTTGCTCCTCGGATAGCTTACCTGATAGGAACTCGTGACCACGGTGGTATGGACAACGTTATCCCTGTCTCTAACGTGACGTCGGTGTCTACTGATCCCCAGCATGTGCTTCTAGCTGTCTATAAACAGTGGCGCACCTACGAAACTTTGCTGAATAGCGAAGGGTTTACACTCTCGGTGCCACTTATCAATCACTTGCAAGGCGCATGGAAGCTAGGTGCGAAATACTCTCGTTACCCAGCGACAAGTCCACCCGAGAAACTTGCCGCATCTGGTCTTTCTTTTGATTATAATGAATCCCCCTATGGTCCGGTCCTCGTTGATGGCGTCGGGTGGATGGAGTGTCGAATAATAGAACTGGCTGACTTCGATGGTGATCACGGGCTTATTATCGGGCGGGCAAAACGAGTCTGGTTCAACCCAGAGTATCTGGGTCCCGATGGAGTACCTCATGCACAGACTCATCCACTGATGCAAGTTACCGGAAACTGTTTCACCACGACTACGCAGTTGCAACAAGTGCCCTATTTTTAACCACTATTAGGCCACGTCGAGGAGCGGGACGGTTCAGCCTACTCCTGAAGCCGTACCCGTCAGCGCAGCTCACCTGCATCGCCGGCTAGGCTTGGCGGTGACTCACGGTGTGGCGAGTGTTCCGCGGAACCGCGTGTGTTCGCGCCCGAGGCGGACGGGACTCGTGCAAGACTCTGCGTTATGACCGTTGCGGTGCCGGACGCCCTCGCCGCTGAGATCGTCGCGGTGCTGCGCGGCGCCGGGGCACGATTCGCCCTGCTGCACGGCAGCAGGGCGGCCGGTACGCCGCGGGCAGACTCCGATATCGACATCGCGGCCTGGTGGCCGTTCGAGGCGCCGCCGGCCTTCGACGTGCTGCTCCCACCGGGGGTCGATCTCGTGGTGTTGGGCGGCGCCCCCCTTGAGCTGGCCGGCCGGATCGCGCTGCACGGTCGCGTCTTGTTCGACGACGATCCTCCGGCGCGGGTCCGCTGGACCGCCACCACACGGAAGATCTACGCCGACGAGCAGCCGCGACTGCAGCGCAGCCACCGCGACTTCGTCGAGGCCCTCCGCCGTGGTCGATGAGCTCCGGGTCCTCCGGCTCCTCCGGTCGATCACCGACGACCTCGCCGTGCTCCGCGCCGAGGCGTCAGCTGATCCTGGGCGGCGGGCCGATCCACTGTGGCTGCGCGGCGTCAAGTACACCTTCGTCACGGCGATCGAGGCGGCCATCGACGTCGCCCAGCACGTGTGCGCGGTGCAGGGGTGGGGTCCGCCGCGGGATAACGGTGACGCGATCCGGCTGCTGGGCGCGCACGGAGTGCTGCCCCCCGATCTCGCGGACCGCCTGCGCCGCGCGGTGGGATTCCACAACGTGCTCGTGCACGGCTATGTCGAGGTTGACAATGGCATCGTGCTCGAACGGCTCGCGAACCTTGCGGACCTCGACAACTTCGTCGCCGTTGTCGCCACCTGGGTAGTGCCACCGCTTTCCTGATCCCGCACCTGGTGTGGGGCGCACCGAATCTCCGATGGCCCTGCGCTCATCATCGTGACCCAGCGTCATGTTGAAGTGTTCCGCGGAACCGCGCCTGGCCCCACACCGGGACCGGCGGATCGTTGTCAGTCGGCCCCATGGCCTCACCCAGATCAGCCGAGCAGGCGAGCCTCAACGTCCGCGCCGGCACGGAGGCTGGTACGGCAGGCCGGGCAGGTAGTGGTCCCATTCGTTCCTGGTGATAGCGGGAGTGATGCGACAGATTCGAGCGACAACCCTGTCGACGTCGGTTTCCCACAGCCGCGCGGTGGTGTCGTAGCTGCCGGTAGCCAGGGTATGCCCGTCGGGACTGAAGGCCACCGAGGAGACGATGTCGGTGTGGCCGGTGAGAATACCCAGCGGATGGGGTTGGTGTGGGGCGCTGACCTCCCACAACCGTACGGTCCTGTCGGCGCTGGCGGTGGCTAGGGTGTGTCTGTTGGGGCTGAAGGCCACCGAGGAGACGCTGCTGGTGTGACCGGTGAGGGTGGTCAGTAAGTAGGGCTGATGTGGGTCGCTAACGTCCCACAATCGCGTGGTGTTGTCGGCGCTGCCGGTGGCCAGCGTGTGTCCGTCGGGACTGAAGGCCACCGAGCGGACGCTGCTGGTGTGACCGGTGAGGGTGGTCAGCAAGTAGGGCTGATGTGGGTCGCTAACGTCCCACAGCCGCGTGGTGTTGTCGTCACTGCCGGTAGCCAGAGTCCGCCCGTCGGGACTGAAGGCCACCGAGCGGACGTCGTCGATGTGACCGCCGAGGGTCGTCAACGGCTCGGATTGGAGGAGATCGGTGGTATCCCACAGCCACACGGTCTTGCCGTTGCTGCTGGCGCTGCCGACGGCCAGGGTGTGCCCATCTACGCTAAAGGCCACCGACCAGAGAGCGCCGGTTTGGTCGGTGAGAGTTTTCACCGGGTGGGGCTGGGGGAGATCACCGACACTCCACAGCCGCAAGCTCCTGTCTCTGCTAGCAGTGGCGAGGGTACGCCAGTCGGGACTAAAAGCTGCTGAATAGACGGTGTCATTGTGGTCGGTGAGCTTCCTTAGGGGGCTGGGCTGGCGGGGGTCGCTGACCCCCCACAGTCGCGCGGTCCTGTCTCTGCTGGTGGTGGCCAGGATGTGCCCGTCTGGGCTGAAGGCCACTGAATAAACGGTGTTGGTGTGGCCAGCCACGATGGGTCCTGGAAGGTCCCACAGCCGCGTGGTGTTGTCGTCGCTGGTGGTGGCCAGGGTATGCCCGTCCGGGCTGAAAGCCACCGAAACGACGGTGTTGGTGTGGCCGGTGAGGGTGCTCAGCGGGTAAGGGTGGTGAGGGTCGCTGACTTCCCACTGCCGCACGGTGGTATCGGCGCTGCCGGTGGCCAGTGTGTGCCCGTCCCGGCTGAAGGCCACCGATTCGACGGTGTTGGTGTGGCCGGCGAGGACGCCCGCGGCACCGGGATGGTGGGGGTCGTGGACATCCCACAGCCGCGCGGTGGTGTCGTCGCTGCCGGTGGCCAGGGTGCGCCCATCTGGGCTGAAGGCCACTGACTCGACGGCGTTGGTATGTCCGGTGAGGCTGGGCAGTGGGCTGGGGTGGTGAGGGTCGCTGATGTTCCATAGCCGGGTGGTGGTGTCGTAGCTGGCGGTGGCGAGGGTGCGTCCGTCGGGGCTGAGGGCCACTGACTCGACGGTGTTGGTGTGGCCGGTGAGGGTGCTCAGCGGGTAAGGGTGGTGAGGGTCGCTGACATCCCACAGCCGGGCAGTGGTGTCGTCGCTGCCGGTGGCCAGGATATGTCCGTCCGGGCTGAAGGCCACCGATTCGACGGTGTTGGTGTGGCCGGTGAGAATGCTCAGGAAGTGGGGTTGGTGGGGGTCGCTGACCTCCCATAGTCGCACAGTCCTGTCTCCGCTGGCGGTGGCCAGAGTGCGCCCGTCGGGGCTAAAGGCCACCAAACGGACACCGTTGGTGTGGCCGGTGAGGGTGCTTAGCGGACGGGGCTGGTGAGGGTCGCTGACGTCCCACAGCCGCGTGGTGTTGTCTGCGCCAGCGGTGGCCAAGGTGTGTCCGTCCGGGCTGAAGGCCACCGAATAGACGGTGTCAGTGTGGCCGGTCAGCAGGGTGGCGTAGGGGGCGGCGGTGATGCTGAGCAGGCTGCTGCGAGTTTCCGGGGTGGGCACAAGCTGGTAGGCGGCCAAGGCAAGTTGGGCGGCGAGAGCCGGGTTGGTGGCGCGCAGCTCCAGGGCCTGGCTCGCAACCTGCCGGGACAGAGCAACATTGCGTTGTCGCTCCGCGGCACGCTGCTGGGCGACGGCGATACCGGCTGCCACCAGAGCGAGCACGAGCAGCACCGATAACACAGTGAGAGCGCGTCCACGTCGGATGCGGTCCCGGCGGATGCTGGCGTGTAGGAACGCCTGCGCCACTGGGCTGAGATCGATGCGGTCGGTGACGAGGCCATGGGCTTGGAGGTGGGTGTCTGTGTCGGCCACGGCGGCGGCGAGTTGGCCGCGTTCCCACAATCGGGCTGGTGGGTGGCCCTCGTCGTCCCATTCGGTGGCGGCCTGCTCGACTGCCCGGCGGGCCCGCAGCGCCGTCGCGTTCTCCTCGATCGCTTGGGTCAGGGGTGCCCAGGCGGACAGGAACGCCTCGTGGGCCACCCCGATGACCACGCTGCCGTTGTCGGTGTCGGTGGTGAGTAGCCGCCGCGTGACGAAGGTGTCCAGCTCTCGGGTCACGGGCTCGGGCAGCTGGGCGCGGGAGACTCGCCATCGGGTGGGGCGGCCTTGCTCGTCTACGGTGACCAACCGCAACAGTCCGGCAATGACCTCCTCGCGGCGGCGCCCGGTGACCGCGCTCGCGTCGGCCAGGGCTGCGTCGGCCTGGCGGGTCAGGGCACCCTGCACTCCACCGAGTTGGTCGTAGCGTGCGCCCGACAGATGGCCGCCGCGGCTGGTGCCCTCAGCGAGCTGGGCCAGGGTGAACGCCAGCAGCGGGAGGGCTTCTCCGCTGTTGGCGTCGGCGACCAGGCGGGTCACCAGATCCTCGTCCACCCGGATACCAGCTAGCTCGGCCGGACGCTCGATCACGGTCCGGAGCGCCTCGCGGTGCAGCGGTCGCAGCGGGTAGGGGCGGGTCGGTAACCCGGCCAGCTCGGTGTCGCCCAACAGCTGGTCGAAGAACTCTGGCCGCAGCGTGGCGACCACCTGCAAGGGACCGCCCAGCGCCGGGCGGAGCAGCTGGGCGAAGCGGGCCCGCTCACCCGGCCCGCTCTGGGTGAGCAGCTCCTCGAACTGATCCACCACCAGTAACAGCCGCCGGGCCCGGGTGGTCAGCAGCAGCTCATCGGCCAGCCCCGTCAGACCGGTGTCCTCGAGCTGGTGGCGCACCTGCGCCACCGTCCACCCCAGCCGAAGCCGTCCCGCTGCCGCGGCCAGTCCCCGCCCCAACCCAGCTACCGGGTCGGTGCCGGGCAGCATCGGGGGCAACGTCCCCCAGCCCGGCTCGTCGGCCATGACCGGCAGCAACCCGGCCCGCACCAGTGACGACTTGCCGCACCCGGAGGGGCCCACCACCAGTAGCACCGCTGCCTCGGCGCGTTCGGCGGGGGACCGCAACAGCGTGGCCAACTGGGCCACCTCAGCGCTGCGACCGAAGAACACCCGATGATCCTCAACCCCGAAGGCACGCAGCCCCGGAAACGGCGAGCGACCATCGGGCCACCCCCAGCTCCCGACGGCATCAATCCGACGCAATGCTTCTACCAGAGCCGTGCGCCCCGCGGCGGGATCTTTGGTGAGGTCGGCGTAGTGCGCGGACTTCACTAGCGGGTGATCCACCCCTGGCTCGGCCAGGACCGGCAACAGCCGGCTACCCCGTGACCGGGCGTAACCCACCTCGTAGGGGCACCACTCCGAGGCCAGGAAAGCCGAGGTGACCACGCAGACCACCGCATCGGCCCAGCGCAGCCGCTCCAGCAGCCGCTGCTCCCACTCCTCGCCCACCACCATGCCATCGCGCAGGTCCCGGTCCAGAAACACCTCGTGGTCCTCAGCCACCAGCCACCGGTGCACCTCATCGGCAGCCTCTTGGTCATCGCTGGCGTGGCTGATGAATACCCTGGCCACCGCACCTCCCCCGGTGTCACCGCACTCGTGCCCATGGGCACCCTAGCGACCCGGGTGCTGCCCTCGGTGACCAGCTGATGACCGCGCCGGAGCTAGGTGGTTGGCGCTGCGAGTCCGTCGAGGGCCGGGATTCCCGGGCACCCGGCTGAGCGGGGAAGGCACCGTCAGCGTTCTGCCCTCGCCGAGCCGCATCCACGATCAGCGCGGTGGCGCCCCGCGATCCACCCCGAGGTCACTGACGCGGGGGCGATCGCTAAAGATCTTGTCTTCTGGTCTGGGAAACGCCCGGAAATTGTCAGGGGTCAGGTCGATGATGGTGGCGTGCTAGACACCGGGCTGGATCCGAGGCAGGCCATCACCACCTGCCTGGACCGGTGGCGTGCGGCGATCATCGGGTGCGATGACGCGAGGTTGCAAGGTCAGATCCGGGACATCGAAGCGGTCTCGCGCGTGCTGCATGCGGTGATGCTGGACGCCGTTGCGGAGCTGGAGTTCCGTAATATCGCGGCCACTACCGGCTTCGGTACCACGAAGCGCCTGCTGGCGGGGATGCTGCAGCTCTCGGCCACCGAGGCCGGCAGGCGGGTCGCCCACGCCACCCAGCTCGCTGCGCGCCGCACCCTCAGTGGGGAGGTGCTCCCCCCGGAGTTACCGAATACTGCGGCGGCGTTGGCGGCGGGGGAGATCGGGGTGGGGCAGGTTCGGGTGATCGCCGAGACGATGGGGGCGATTCCCGCATGGGTGGGTGTGGAGCAGCGTGAGGCTGCGGAGGCTGATCTGGCCCGGTATGCTCACTCGTTTGCTCCGGCCTCGCTGTCCAAGATTGGGCGGCACATTCTGGCGCATTTGGATCAGGATGGTCCCCAGCCCCGAGAGGAACCCGACGTTGTTGCTGCTGCGGGGGAGTTGCGGTTGCGGGAGCGCCGTGATGGGCGCCTGGGGCTGGAGGGGTTCCTGGAATCTGAGCACGGTGCCGCGTTTCGTTCCTTGATCGAGCAGTTCGCCGCGCCCCGTCCGGCTGCGGAGGGCATTCCCGACCCGCGCACCGCCTCGCAGCGCAACGCTGATGCGCTGGTGGAGGTCTGTGGGCTGGCCCGCGCCGCGCAAGACTGCCCTACCATCGGTGGGGAACCCCCGCACGTGAGCGTCACTCTTGACTGGGAGGCGCTGCGCACCGGCCTCGGTGCCGCGACGCTGGATTACGGGACCCACCTGAGCGCCTCGGCTGCTCGGCGGTGGGCTTGCGACGCGAAAATCATTCCCGTCCTCCTGGGCGGGGAATCCGAACCACTTGACGTCGGGCGGGCCATGCGGACAGTCCCGCTGTCTCTCCGCCGGGCGCTTATCGCCCGGGACCGGGGATGCGCCTTCCCCGGCTGCGACCGACCACCAGCACTGTGCCAAGCCCACCACCGCCGACACTAGGCCGAGGGTGGGGACACCAGCGTGGAGAACTGTGTCCTTTTGTGCGAGACACACCACCGGCATGTGCACCAAACCGGGTGGGAAATCCTCATCCACCCCCACCGCGTCGCCTTCATCCCCCCAGCAATCATTGACCCCGATCGCAGGCCACTGCACAACCCCCTCCGCTGCTAAGTGATCGCCTCCGTCCGTGACCTCGAAGTGGGACCTTAGCCTTCCTCCTGAACCGGCTACCCGGCAGTCTCGACAGAGACCCCCGACGGACTTGCAGCGCCGGAGTCGAGGATCAGACGCTCGGGAGCCGGCCGGCTCGAGGGTTGTGTGGCCATTCTCCGCGGACCGCTTCCGCGATCTCCGCGGGCACCGGACCAAACTCGTCGTCCATCTCATCCAGCAGCCGGCCGACTCGGGCATGCTGGAGCCTGATCCGCAGCGCATCATTGATCAACGCCGAGAGCCCTCCTCACTACTGGACGTCCGGTAGTAGCTTCGTTCTTACCGGAAGGAGGGCAGTGGGCGAGGTCTGGTTGGGCGACATCCGGCTGCGCAACCGGCTGGTCACGTCCTCCAGCCTGCTCGGCTACGGGGCACCCGACCCTGGGGTGGTGCCCTACGGGATGAGCCCGATTTCCCGGTTCGTGCCGCTGGAGCGCTTCGGTGCGGTCACCACCCGCACCCTGACCGTGCAGCCTCGCGACGGGCATTTCACCAACCGCACCGACTGGCCGGTGCGCGCCCTGCCCAGTTTGCTGCGCCGTTACACCACGGTGCTGCGCCGCGTCGACAGCGGCTGGATCAACGCCTTTGGCTGGTGCAACATTGGGATCGAGACCTACCTGCGCGACTACTACCCGCGCACCCGCGCCCAGAACACCATCATCTCGGTGGGCGGTTTCTGCGTGGACGACTTCGTCACCCTCGTGGACGCGGTCAACACAGCGGTGCCTGCGGGTGAGATTGCGGCAGTGGAATTCAACGTCTCTTGCCCGAACGTCGATCACGACTTTGAGCCGATCCTGGCCGGAGTGCTCACCGACGCGGTGCCCGCCAGCAGGCACCCGGTGATCCTCAAGCTGTCAGCGGACCGGGACTACGTCGGGCATGCCCGTCGCGCGGCCGCCGCTGGGGTCTCGGCCCTCACCGCGATCAACACCGTGCGCGCGCTGCGTCTGGACCCGCGCACCGGGGCGCCGTGGTTGGCCAACCGGTACGGCGGTCTGTCCGGCCGGGCGGTGAAGCCGATCGGGCTGCGGGTGGTGGCGGAGCTGCGCGATGCGGGAATCACCTTGCCGGTGATCGCGACTGGCGGGATCCGCAGCTTTGACGACTGCCGAGAGTATTTCTGGGCTGGGGCGGATGCGGTCAGCCTAGGCAGCGCGAGCTGGCTGGCCTCCTACCCCGGCTACCTGCTGGCCCCGCTGTGGGGCTGGCGGATCCGCTCACTGCTGCGAAAAGTGGAGGCCGGAGGCCTCCCTGTGAGTGGCAAACGGTGTTATAACCCCCAACGGCACTCACGGGGCAGCCGTTAGGCTGCCTTTTGATGGCCGATCCCTCCACCTACCGCCCGGCGCCGGGGACGATTCCTGACGCGCCGGGGGTGTACCGCTTCCGCGACGAGCGCCACCGGGTGATCTACGTCGGCAAGGCGAAGAGCCTGCGAAACCGGTTGAACTCCTACTTTGCCGACCTGTGCGGGCTGCACCCGCGCACCCGACAGATGGTCACCACGGCGGCTTCGGTGGAGTGGACGATGGTCCGCACCGAAGTCGAGGCGCTGCAGCTGGAATACAACTGGATCAAGGAATTTGACCCTCGGTTCAATGTCCGGTATCGCGACGACAAGTCTTATCCGGTGCTGGCCGTGACGCTGAACGAAGAATACCCTCGGCTGCACCTCTATCGCGGGCCCCGCCGGCGGGGAGTTCGGTACTTCGGGCCATACCCGCACGCGTGGGCTATCCGGGAGACGCTCGACCTGCTCACCCGGGTGTTTCCGGCCCGGGTGTGCTCGGGCGGCGTATTCAAGCGGCACAGTCAGATCGGCCGGCCATGCCTGCTGGGCTATATCGATAAGTGCTCGGCGCCGTGCGTAGGTCGCGTCACCGCGCAGGAATATCGCGCCATCGTCGAGAGTTTCTGTGATTTCCTCTCCGGCCGGACCGACAAGATGATCCGCCAGTTGGAGCGCGAGATGGAAGCGGCCGCTGCCGAGCTGGAGTTCGAGCGTGCCGCGCGGCTGCGTGACCACCTGGGGGCACTGCGCCGGGCGATGGAAAAGCAGGCGGTGGTGCTCGGTGACGGCACCGACGCGGACGTGATCGCTTTCGCGTGCGATGAGCTCGAGGTAGCGGTGCAGGTGTTCCACGTCCGTGGCGGACGGGTCCGGGGCCAGCGCGGCTGGGTGATCGAGAAGCTCGCGCAGGTCGATCTGGTCGGCCAGTTCCTGACCCAGTTCTATGGTGAGCAGGCCGCGCTGGCCGGCTCGGCCGACGACGCCATCCAGCCGGTGCCTCGCGAGGTGCTGCTCGCCGAGCTCCCCGAGGACCCCGACACGCTGACCGAGTGGCTGTGCGGGCTCCGCGGCACCCGAGTGCAGCTGCGAGTGCCGCAGCGGGGAGACAAGCGCGCGCTGCTCGACACCGTGGCGCGCAACGCTGCGGATGCCCTCACCCAGCACAAGCTGCGCCGCGCGGGCGACCTGACCGCCCGCGCGGCGGCGCTGCAGGAGATCCAGGAGCACCTCGGGCTGGACACCGCGCCGCTGCGCATCGAGTGCATCGATGTCAGCCACGTGCAAGGCAACGATGTGGTGGCGTCGTTGGTGGTCTTCGAGGACGGGTTACCGCGTAAGTCAGACTACCGGCGCTTTGCGATCCGGGATGCCGCCGGCGAGGGGCGTTCCGACGATGTGGCGAGCATTGCGGAGGTGGTCCGCCGACGCTTTGCCCGCTACCTGCGGGAAAACGAGCCAACCGGCAGTCCGGGGCAGGATCCCGACTCCGGGCGTCCCCGCAAGTTCGCCTACCCGCCGAACCTGCTTGTCCTCGACGGCGGCCCGGCGCAGGTGGCCGCGGCGGCCAGGGTGCTGTTCGAACTGGGCGTGAGCGACGTCGCGATCGCCGGGCTGGCCAAGCGGCTGGAGGAGATCTGGTTACCCGGCGAGGCCGACCCGGTGATCCTGCCGCGCACCAGCGAGGGCCTCTACCTGCTGCAGCGGGTGCGCGACGAGGCGCACCGGTTCGCGATCAGCTACCACCGGCAGAAGCGGTCGGCGCGGATGACCAGCTCGGCGTTGGACAACGTCGTCGGCCTCGGGCAGGCCCGGCGCACCGCACTGCTCAAGCACTTCGGCTCGCTGCGCCGTATCCGGCAGGCCAGCGTGCAGGAGCTCACCGAGGTCCCCGGGGTCGGCCCGAGCACCGCGCGGGCGGTGCTCGCCGCCCTGGGCAGCACCGGTGACCCGGCCCCAGAAGAGAGCGCAGAAGAGAGCGCAGAAGAGCACGCCGATGAGAGCAACGAAGCCGCGCTGTGAGCGAGTATCAGGGCGGTATTGAGGTCGCCGTGGTCTCCGGGCTGTCCGGAGCCGGTCGCAGCACGGCCGCCAAGGTGCTGGAGGACCTGGGGTGGTTCGTGGTCGACAACCTGCCGCCCGAGCTGATCGCCACCATGGTCGAGCTCGGCGCTCGCTCTCAAGGTGTGGTAACCCGGGTCGCGGTGGTCATGGACGTGCGCAGCCGGGCGTTCACCGACGATCTCGCCGCGGTGATCAGAGATCTGGATGCCCGTGGCTACCGGCCCAAGGTGCTGTACCTGGAAGCCACCGACGCGATGCTGATCCGTCGCTTCGATCAGGTTCGGCGTAGCCACCCGCTGCAGGGCGATGGCCGGCTGGTCGACGGGATCGCCGCGGAGCGGGCGCTGCTCGTCCCGCTGCGCGACGAGGCCGACCTGGTGCTGGACACCACCGGGCTCTCCGTGCATCAGCTCCGGACCAAGATCGAACACGCGTTCGGTGGCGAATCCAGCACCCGCACCCGGATCACCGTGGTGTCCTTCGGCTACAAGTACGGGCTGCCGATGGACTCCGACCTGGTGATCGACGTACGGTTTTTGCCCAACCCGTTCTGGATCCCGGAACTGCGTGATTTCACCGGCTTGGACGCTGAGGTCCGCAACTACGTGCTCTCCCAGGAGGGGGCCGAGGAGTTCCTGGACCGCTACCTTGAGCTGCTGCGATTGATCAGCGGTGGTTACCGGCGGGAGGCTAAGCGCTACCTGACCATCGCGGTGGGATGCACCGGTGGTAAACACCGCAGCGTGGTCGTTTCCGAGGCACTGGCCACCCGGCTGGGCCAAGAAGATGGGATCACTGTCAAGGTTATGCACCGGGACGTGGGTCGCGAGTGACCCGCGTTCTCAAAGCTGTCGCGCTGGGCGGCGGCCACGGTCTGTATGCCACGCTGCTGGCGCTGCGGACTCTCACCGAGGACGTCACCGCGGTGGTCACGGTGGCCGATGACGGCGGCTCGTCCGGGCGGCTGCGCCGTGAGCTGGGGGTGCTCCCGCCAGGGGACCTGCGGATGGCGCTGACCGCACTCGCGGCGCAGGAGGGTCGCCCGGCGCGCTGGCGGCAGCTGTTCCAGCACCGCTTTGGCGGTACCGGTGCGCTGGCCGGGCACGCCGTGGGCAACCTGGTGATGGCGGGGCTGCTGGAGGTACTCGGTGATCCGGTAGCGATGCTGGACGAGGTGTGCGGACTGCTCGGGGTGACCGGGAGGGTACTGCCCATGACCGCTGAGCCGCTCGACATCGAGGCTGAGGTGGCGGACCTGGACGGTGAGGCGGACACCCTGCGGCGGATCCGGGGCCAGGTGGCGGTGGCCACCACCCCGGGCCGGGTGCGCCGGGTGTGGCTGCAGCCCGAGCGGCCGCAGGCCTGCACCGAGGCGCTACTCGCGGTCGGCGAGGCCGATCTCGTGGTGCTCGGGCCGGGCTCGTGGTTCACCAGCGTGCTCCCGCACTTACTGGTCCCCGACCTGGCCACCGCGCTGGCCACCACCGCGGCCCGCCGGATCCTGGTGCTCAACCTGGCCCCGCAGCCGGGGGAGACCGCCGGGTTCTCCCCAGAGCAGCACATCACTGCGCTGGGCGAACACGCACCACCGGGATTCACCGTGCACGCGGTCCTTGCCGATATCGATACTGTCCCGGTGCCGGCCCGGTTGCACCGGTGCGCAGCGGCGCTGGGCGGGCACGCGTACCTTGACCGGGTCGCCGAGGACGGATCCACCGATCGCCACGATCCGGTAGCACTGGCCGCGGCGCTGCGTCGGATACTGGTAGACGAGCGTGGTAACCGGGATCGACGGCCGTGCTGATGCGATCGAGATCAGATGGTGCGACCGAGATCAATGGTCAACCTGAAAGGGGAGGAGAAGCGCCGTGGCCATGACCTCCGCCGTCAAGGACGAGCTGAGTCGGCTGCGGGTGACCAAGACGTGCTGCCGCCGGGCCGAGGTGTCCTCGTTGCTGCGCTTTGCCGGGGGACTGCACATCATCGCGGGGCGCGTCGTGGTGGAGGCCGAGCTGGACACCGGCGCCACCGCCCGCCGGCTGCGCCGGGAGGTGCACGAACTCTACGGGCACAACTCCGATGTGCACTTGATCACGGCTGGTGGCCTGCGCAAAGGTACCTGCTATGTGGTGCGGGTGGTGCGTGACGGGGAGGGGCTGGCCCGCCAGACCGGGTTACTGGACCTGCGCGGCCGCCCGGTGCGCGGGTTGCCCCCTCAGGTCGTCTCGGGTGGTCTCTGCGATGCTGAGGCCTCCTGGCGTGGGGCGTTCCTCGCGCACGGGTCGCTCACCGAGCCGGGCCGCTCGGCCGCGCTGGAGGTGACCTGTCCCGGCCCGGAGGCGGCGCTGGCCCTGGTCGGAGCGGCTCGCCGGTTGGGTATCGTGGCCAAGGCCCGCGAGGTCCGAGGCGCCGATCGGGTGGTGATCAGGGATGGGGACGCCATCGGGGCGTTGCTCACCCGGCTCGGCGCGCACGACTCCGTGCTGGCCTGGGAAGAACGCCGAGTCCGCCGCGAGGTGCGCGCCACTGCCAATCGGCTGGCCAATTTCGACGACGCCAACCTGCGCCGATCCGCGCGCGCGGCGGTGGCCTCGGCGGCGCGAGTCAGCCGGGCCCTGGAGGTGCTCGGCGGGGACATCCCAGGACATCTGCTCACCGCGGGCCGGCTGCGCCTGGAACATCGGCAGGCGTCGCTGGAGGAGCTGGGCCAGCTCGCTGACCCGCCGCTGACCAAGGACGCGGTCGCGGGCCGGATCCGTCGGCTGCTGGCCATGGCCGACCGCAAGGCCGAGGAACTCGGCGTGCCGGACACCGAGTCCGCGGTCACCCCCGACATGCTGGATGCGTAACGTCGCGAACACCCCTGCGACACCCCCTACCAGGGGACGGCACGGTGAGTATCGGCCGCTAGGGTGGCGCTCCAGAACCCTGTGGTAGTGAAGGAGATGGCATCGTGACCGTTCGTGTGGGGATCAACGGATTCGGCCGTATCGGGCGAAACTTCTGGCGTGCGGTGGACTCCAGTGGTCATGACATCGAAGTGGTGGCGTTCAATGACCTCGGAGACATCGCGACTATGGCGCACCTGCTCAAGTACGACAGTGTGCTGGGCCGGCTGAAGCAGGACGTGCAGGTCACCGACGAGGGCATCGCGGTGGGCGGCAAAGTCATCAAGGCGCTCGCCGAGCGGGACCCGGGGGCGCTGCCCTGGGGCGCCCTGGGCGTGGATGTGGTGCTGGAGTCAACCGGCTTTTTCACCACGGCGAAGGATGCCCGCAAGCACGTCGAGCAGGGCGGCGCGAAGAAGGTGGTCATCTCTGCGCCGGCCAAGGACGAGGACCTGACCGTGGTACTCGGGGTGAACGACTCCCAGTTGGACGGTTCCCAGACGGTGATCTCCAACGCCTCGTGCACCACCAACTGCCTGGCCCCGATGGCCAAAGTGCTCAACGACGCGCTGGGTATCCAGCAGGGGCTGATGACCACCATCCACGCGTACACCCAGGACCAGAACCTGCAGGATGGTCCGCACAAGGACCTGCGCCGGGCTCGAGCCGCCGCGATCAACATCGTGCCGACCTCCACCGGGGCCGCCAAGGCCATCGGGCGGGTGCTGCCGGAGCTGAACGGGAAGCTGGACGGCTACGCGCTGCGGGTGCCGGTTCCCACCGGATCGATCACCGATCTGTCTGCCGCGGTCTCCCGCGAGACCAGCGTCGAGGAGGTCAACGAGGCCTTCCGGGCCGCCGCTGATGGCCCGCTGAAGGGCATCCTGCGCTACAGCGAGGAGCCGATCGTGTCCTCGGACATCATCACCGACCCCGCGTCGTGCATCTTCGACTCGCCGCTGACCAGGGTGATCGGCAACCAGGTCAAGATCGTGGGCTGGTACGACAATGAGTGGGGCTACTCCTGCCGCCTGGCTGACCTGATCGTCTTGGTGGGCTCGCGGCTGTGAGGACGCTCGATGACTTGCTCGCCGGTGGCGTGTCGGGTCGGACCGTGCTGGTTCGAGCCGATCTCAATGTGCCCCTGGAGGGGACGAGGATCACCGATGACGGCCGGATCCGTGCCTCGCTGCCTACCCTGCGGGCGCTGAGTGACGCTGGGGCCCGGGTGGTCGTGGCGGCTCACCTGGGCCGGCCACCGGGAGCGCCGGACCCGGCGTACTCGCTGGCTCCCGTCGCCGCCCGGCTCGGCGAGCTGCTGGCTGCCCCCGTGGTGACGGCGACCGACGTCGTTGGGGACTCGGCTCGCGCCGCGGTGGCCGGCCTGGCTGACGGTGCGCTCGCGATGCTGGAGAACGTGCGTTTCGATCCGCGGGAGACCGCCAAGGACGCTGCCCAGCGGGGCGCGCTGGCTGACGAGCTTGCCGCCCTGGTGGGTCGCGACAGCGCGTTCGTCTCCGATGGGTTCGGCGTGGTGCATCGGGTGCAGGCCTCGGTGGTCGACGTGGCCCAGCGGCTGCCCGGTTATGCCGGCACCCTGCTGCTCGCCGAGCTGACCACCCTGCGGCGGCTCATCGAGGCGCCGCAGGGCCCCTACGCCGTGGTGCTGGGCGGGGCGAAGGTGTCCGACAAGCTCGCTGTGATCGAGGCATTGCTGCCGAAAGTGGATACCCTGCTCGTCGGTGGCGGGATGTGCTTCACCTTCCTGGCCGCCCAGGGCCACCCGGTGGGTGCCTCGTTGCTGGAGCAGGACATGGTCGAGGTGTGCGCCCGGCTGCTGAAATCCTGTGGCGACACCATCCGGTTGCCGCGTGACGTGGTCGTCGCCGACGAGTTCGCGGCGCACGCGAACACCCGCACGGTGCCAGTCGAGGACATCCCGGAGGGATGGATGGGCCTGGACATCGGCCCGGACACGGTGCGTGACTTCGCCGCGGTGCTCACCGGGGCTGCCACCGTGTTCTGGAACGGCCCCATGGGCGTGTTCGAGCTGGCTCCGTTCGCGGCGGGCACCCGCGGCGTCGCGGAGACCATCGCCACCTCGGGGGCGTTCAGCGTCGTCGGCGGTGGTGACTCGGCGGCCGCGATACGGCTGCTGGGCCTGCCCGAGGACGCCTTCTCTCACATCTCCACTGGTGGCGGCGCGTCCCTGGAGTTTCTCGAGGGCAAGGTGCTGCCCGGCGTCGCGGTGCTGGAGAATTAGCCGGTGGCCCGCCAACTGTTGATCGCCGGCAACTGGAAGATGAACCTCCACCACCTCGAGGCCATCGCTCTGGTTCAAAAGCTTGCCTTCGCGCTGCCCGAAAAGTATTTTGCCAAGGTCGAGGTGGCGGTGCTGGTGCCCTTCACCGCGTTGCGCAGTGTGCAGACTCTCGTGGAGGGGGATAAGCTGCCCATGCGCTATGGTGCGCAGGATTTATCCCCCCACGACTCCGGGGCCTACACCGGTGACGTGTCCGGGCTGATGCTGGCCAAGTTGGACTGCTCCTACGTCATTGTCGGGCATTCCGAGCGGCGCGAGCACCACGGCGAGAATGATGGGGTCGTGGGCAGTAAGGTGCGGGCCGCGTTTCGCCACGGGCTGGTTCCGATCCTGTGCGTGGGTGAGGGTTTGGAGATCCGCGAGGCCGGCAGGCACCTGGCGCACAGCACGGAGCAACTGCGTGCCGCGCTCAAGGGGCTGAGCGCCGAGCAGGTCCGTACCGTGGTGGTGGCCTACGAACCGATCTGGGCGATCGGGACCGGGCGGGTCGCTACACCGAACGATGCGCAGGAGGTCTGTGGCGCGCTGCGGGAGGCGTTGGCGAGCAAGTACGGTGCCTCGATCGCCAATGATGTCCGGGTGCTCTACGGCGGGTCTGTCAAATCGAGTAACGTCGCTGACTTGGTCGCCGAGCCGGACATCGACGGTGCCCTGGTGGGCGGTGCTAGCCTAGACGCCGAGGAGTTCGCGAAGCTCTGTGCGCTGGCCGCGGGTGGCCCCCTACCGTGACGGGGAGGCCATCGAGGCTGGCCCGCCGCCGGCTTCGGGACGGAGTAATCTTGCGAAGCAGTCGTCGTCCGACGAGGATGTGATGAAGCTCTTCCTGCAGATTCTGCTTCTGATCACCAGCATCGCGCTGATTCTGCTGATCTTGCTGCATCGAAGCCGCGGCGGAGGGCTGTCTAGTTTATTCGGCGGTGGCGTTCAATCAAGCCTATCCGGCTCCAGTGTCGTGGAGAAGAACCTGGACCGGCTGACGCTGTTCGTCAGCTCGATGTGGGTGATCTCCATCGTCGGGGTCGGACTTCTGATCAAGATCGGCTGAGCAGCCCCGGGTGGTGCCCCCGGGCCGTTCCGCGAGGTGAGGGCGATTAATGTCTAGTGGCAACGCGATCCGCGGCACGCGGGTCGGAGCGGGTCCCATGGGCGAGTCCGAGCGGGGCGAAACCGCACCTCGCCGTCGGGTGTCGTACTGGTGCGCGAACGGACACGAGTCACGGCCCTCGTTTGCGGTCGAAGCCGAGGAACCCGACGTATGGGACTGCCCACGGTGTGGTTTTCCGGCCGGGCGCAACGAGCAGCGTCCACCCAACGCGCCACGCAACGAGCCCTACAAAACGCACCTCGCCTACGTGAAGGAGCGCCGTTCCGACGCCGACGGCGAGGCTATCCTCCAGGAGGCCCTGGCCAGGCTCAAGGAGTCCCGCGAGCCCTGATGTTCAGGAATTGAGTGATTTTTCCGGCGTGGCCTCGTGGTGCCCGACGCGCTCTGCGAGGTCACTGCTTTTTTCTACCCGTCGCTGGTCGCGTCTGGCGACCCACATGAGGCCAGCAATCCCGATAACGAGACAGACCGATCCGATGATAAGCAGGATGGTCGCTAGCGTCAGTGTCTGGATTATCGCTTCCATGTGGTGTGCCTCTCGTACGGGCTCGCCTGGCGACAGCCTGCGGCGGCCGTCACCTGGCGAGATTACTCGTACCTTCCGTAGCTATTGTAGCCCGATCGAGGTGATATTTACTCTTAAGAGTGAAGATAGATGTCTGTTAGGTTACGATATGTGACAAGGAGGGCGTGAGGATGACCCGCTGGACGCTGCCGCCCGGAAAAATCCCGTCGGCCTGGTTCAATGTCGCTCCGTGCCTGCCGGCTCCGCTGGCCCCGCCGCTGCACCCCGCGACCCGGGAGCCGGTAGGTCCAGGTGACTTGGCGCCGCTGTTTCCGACCGCGCTCATCGAGCAGGAGCTGACGGCTGCCCCCTGGATCGACGTACCCGGTGAGGTACTCGACATTCTGCGGCTGTGGCGGCCCACCCCACTGGTGCGGGCGATCCGCCTGGAGCGGGCGCTGGGCACCCCGGCCAGGATCTACTTCAAAGACGAGTCGGGCTCTCCGGCGGGCAGCCACAAGCCGAACACCGCCGTAGCGCAGGCGTTCTACAACGCCCGGGAGGGCCTGCGCAGGCTGACCACCGAGACCGGTGCTGGCCAGTGGGGAACCGCTCTCGCGTTCGCGTGTGCCCAGTTTGGCCTGGAGTGCCAGGTGTACATGGTCCGCGCCAGCTTCGAGCAGAAGCCCTACCGGAGGGTGATCATGGAGACCTGGGGTGGCTCGGTGCTGCCTTCCCCGGTGGACCAGCCCGACCACCCCGGCTCACTGGGTACTGCGATCTCCGACGCGGTGCGGGAGGCCATCGGCCGCCGGGACACCCACTACTCGCTCGGTTCCGTGCTCAACCACGTGCTGCTGCACCAGACGGTGATCGGGCTTGAGGCTCGGGAGCAACTCACGCTGGCCGGAGAACGGCTGCCCGACGTGGTGATCGCGCCCTGCGGTGGCGGGTCCAACCTGGGCGGTATCGCTTTCCCGTTTGTGCCCGAGACCGGGGTGCGGCTGCTCGCCGTCGAGCCGCTGTCCTGCCCCACCCTGACCCAAGGCCGCTTCGACTACGACTTCGGGGACTCCGCGGGGTTCACCCCGCTGCTGCCGATGTACACGCTGGGTCACGACTTCGTGCCCCCGAGCATCCACGCCGGGGGGCTGCGCTACCACGGCGACAGCCCGCTGATCTCGGCGCTCGTTCGGGATGGGCGGATCGAGGCAGTGGCCTACCCGCAGGGCAAAGTCTTTGAGGCCGCCGTGCAGTTCGCCCGAGTTGAGGGCAAGGTGGCGGCCCCCGAGGCCGCTCATGCCGTTCGTGCCGTCATCGACGAGGCGCTTGCCGCCAAGGAGACCGGCGAGGAAAAGGTCATCCTGTTCAACTACTGCGGCCACGGCTTCCTTGACCTGTCCGCCTATGACGACTACCTGCATGGCAGACTGCCTGACGAACAAGGTTGAGCCGCTGGTACCTGGGTCTAGCCTGGAGCGGATATGGTTGGTGACAGATCAGTTCGAATCTTCGTTGCCATGCCTTTCAGCACCATGGGTGAGCACGCTCCGTGGAGTGACGTCGACGAAATTCGTCGGGAGTTCCTGGGACCAATATCGCAAGAGATTGGTAAGCGGCTTGGCTCGTCCTTCGAACTCGTCATCGAAGACGAGGAGACGTCGACTGGGAACTTTCACAGGTCGATGTTCTTGGAAGCGATTGGCGCGGACATATACATCGCAGATCTCACTGGCGCGAACGCTAATGTTTACTTAGAGTTGGGCGTCAGGTGGGCACTGCGAGATGGGGTAACTATTCTAATATGCCAAAGGGCGGGTGATATAAAATTCAATACGTCATCCGCGCGGGTGATTCTTTATGACAAGGGTCCGGCTGTCCTTCGTGGGGCGATCGAAAGCGTTACCAAGGCTGCTGTTGATGGATTTGAGGACCACACTCTTTGTGATAGTCCGGTGCGCGATGGCCTTCCCTTGGTAGAGATTTCCCGCGACGAGCTCGAAGACCTGAAAGCTCAGATTGAACGCCTTAAGGCGGAGCAGGCCGAAGACCTGGTTGACATGGCGGTCAAGCTTGACCTGGAAGAAGCGGTCAACGTGCTGAGAAGCGCCGTAGACAGGAATCCGGTCAGTTTTATAGCCCACTTTCAGCTCGGCGCTCATCTGACGAAATCGGGTCGATACGCAGAAGCCGCCGAAGTGCTCGAGAAGGCTACCCGGCTTGATCCTTTGTCCTCGCAGGCGTGGCAGGAGCTGGGGGTAGCATACAGTAAAGACGGGAAACTGGACGAGGCGGCGGCGGCACTGGAGGAGTCGCTTAATCTTGACTCGGGGCACTATGAAACATGGTCTAACCTCGGTGGTGTTCGACGGCGCAAATCACGACGAGGCGGGTGGATCGCTGATTGGGGTGAACTGCAGAAAAGCCTCGAAGCCTACGAGAAGGCTGTAGCTCATAAACCGAACGACGGCTATGCGCAGTTCAACGCTGCTCTCTTGGACTTGACGCTGACGCTACATGAGAAGCGAGACGATCACGCCGCCATCGAGCGCTTCAGGAAGCTCGAGCACTTGTGCCGTTGGGAGGTTCTCGAGACGCCCGGTGACGGCTGGAGGCGTCTCAATCTGTCCGGAACTTTAGCGGTTCTCGCCGACAAGGACGAGGCGGTAGCTGAAGTGCGTCGCCTGTGGCAGTCTACGCCGGACGCGGCAAAGAAATCGTACTCCGACTCGGCCATTCCGCCGCTACGCGATCTGCTCCAAACTGGTGGTCTCACACCTGGGCAGGAGGACGCGATCAAGGCGGTAATTGCTGCTCTGGAGAGCCAGTAGCATTTTAGGTTTTCGCACTCCGGGAAACACCGAAGCGGTTGCGCAGGCTGTCCAGTTCCCACGCCCGCCGCCGGGCCCGCCGCTCTAGGGTGAGGAGCAAATCCCGGGCGAGCGGGTCGTTGCGAATCCTGGTGGGCGCGATCCGGTCGGCGGTGTCCAGGTGCCGGATCGCTTCGGCGTCCCGGGCGCCTTCGGACTGGGCGTAGCCGCGGGCGAGGTCCAGGTGCAACCGGCCACCCCGTCCCGCGGACATCGGCGTGATGGGGTGGACCTCGAGTCGCTCGGCGTGGCTGGGGCCATTGCCTTGTTCCACGGCGATCGTCAGCGACCACGCGGCCACGTTGGCCGGGCCGAAGTGCCATTGCAGGGTATTGCGCTCCCCGGTGGCGTGCGCCAGATCTGCCGCCTCGGCTAGGTGAGTTTCGGCATCACCGGGGCGCCCGTCACCGATGGCGAGTCGCGCGGCCAGTACGTGGGTCAGTCCAAGTGCTTCCGCCGCGCGGACATCTTCCCCGGTGGGATCGGCTTCCGGCTCAACGATCGCTCGCACCTCGGCAAGGACAGCCGAGGCAGTACGGCGGGCGCCCAGGCAGCTGAACCCACCCGCTCGGGCTAGACCGGCGAACCCGGCCAGCGCGGGGTCACCGAGGCGCACCGCAGCGGCGAGTCCCCGATCCATCGCCTGCACCGCCAACTGGGGGTTGCCCAGCGCGTGGGCGATGCCGAAGGCGACCACGCATGCCTCCACCAGCGCTGTCAGGGCGGTCCTGCGGACCGCAGGGGTTCCCGTTGCGGCGTGGACGTAGAGCTCGGTCAGTAGCGCGTCGAGGTCTCGACCGGCCAACGCATAGCGGGCCTGCTCGCAGTGCGCGTTGGCTTGCGCTGCCCAGGCGGCGAGCTGGTCCACGGGGCGCGTGGGGACATCCGGCACGTGGTCCAAGCTGATGTCATACAGCAGCGGGGTGATCTCAGCGATGACCGCCAACGCGTCCGCCGTCGCCCGGTCCGGCGGCAGGTAGGGCTGGCCGGTGAGGTCCGCCACTGAGCAGCCCAGTGCCTCGGCCAGATTTTCGATCAGTCCGCGCCGGTTGAACCCGCGCAAGCCGCGTTCCATCTGGGACAAATACTGCTTGGTGATGCCGGCCAGCCCGCCCACCACCTCCAGGCTCAGCCCGCGGCGACGGCGGATCATCCGAGCTCGCGCGCCGATCGACCGCCCCTCGTCAACGCCCATCGAGGCCTCTCCTCGCCGGTTACTGGAGTGGACCTGATCACGATACCTTGTGTCCATGTCGAAGCTCTCCCTGCGCGCAGCCTTCACACTCGGGCTGCAATCGACGCTCGCGGCTCAGCAGGTTTTCACGGATCGGGTGACCGAGATCGCGGCGTTTGACGCTTCTGTAGAGTCGTTGCAGCGTTCCCTGTCGGTCGCCGAGCTATCGCCGGTCATCGACAGAAGCATACCGCGCACGAACGTTTTGGTGTATTTCGGTGTTGGCGGGATCGGCAAGACAACGCTCTCTCAAGAACTCGAAAACCGGTTTATCGGTCACGGTCAGAGCGCAACGAACCGGACGCGCGCGGCCATCCGTTTTGACTTCGCCGAAGCTGCGGCGTTCGATATCGAGTCATACGTTCTCCGGCTGCGCGCGGGTCTGGGGGGCTTAGCCAGAAGCTGGCCGGCTTTCGATCTAGCGTTCGGTGTCTACTGGGAGCGCGCTCATCCGGGGGAGCCGTTGCGTGAGTTCATCAACCAAGACTCGGTCTTGCGGCGGGTGGCTCGTTCTGTAGGGCTTTCTGAGCAGATCTCTGAAACGCTCGTTGACATCGCTGGCGTAGCGCTTCCGGGTGCTGCTAAAGTGACTCAAGTCATCGGCGACCTGTTGTACGGTCAGGCCAAAAAAGCTGTAGAGCGGCACCGGGTCCTGAGCAAGTGTGAGCTTCTCGGTGATCTCCTCGACGCCGACGCTGACGCTGATGTCGAGACGCTGTCGTATTTCCCTTACCTGCTGGCCTGGGAGCTGGAGAGGCTTCCGCCGCCGCGGGTCAGGGCAATAGTGCTGTGGGACACTTTTGAAGAAGTTTCCTCGCGGAACACTCGGGATCTCGAGCGATGGCTCCAGCGCTCGGTTTTTCTGATGCCGAACGTCCTCTTTGTGGTTACCGGGAGAAACCGGGTCGACTGGGCGGATCTCGTCCGGACCGATGAGCTCGATTTTGTCGGCACGCAGCGGTGGCCCAACTTGACGGCGGGCTACCTCGGCGACGAGCCGCGTCAGCACCTTGTTGGTTACCTTTCCCCCAAAGACGCGGACGGCTACCTGGCGGCGGCGTTGACCCAGGGCGAGCAGCCGGCGATCTCCCAGGGAATCCGCCAACGGATTGTGGCGGCGGCGGCGGGCCTCCCGCTGTACCTCGACCTGGCGGTCACCATCTACCTCGATATCCTGGCGCGGGGAGGGGTGCCGACCGAAGATAACTTTGGTCAGCCGCTGCCGGCTGTGGCGGCGCAGTTACTTCGCGACCTTGAGGGGGATGAGCGTGATCTCTTGCGGGCGGCGGCATTACTTGAGTCCTTTGATCTCGAAACGCTCAGGGTTGCTTGTCCGCGCGTTCCTGACTCCGCGGTCCGGCGGTTCAAGGAACGGCCGTTCCTTGAGCTCGATCCAGACCGGACATGGCGCTACTCACTGCACACGATTCTTCGTGACGCGATTCGCCACGCCGACACTGATCTACGCGACTCATGGTCGGAAAGAGAGCGCGCTGACGTTGCCGCCCGAGTCGGGGAATATCTCCAGACGATGGCAACGTCGGCGGCGGCATCGGGAGACCGCGGCACTCACGCGGCCGCGGTACGGCAGGCGATTGCGCTGTGTCTGCTCACTGATCAGTTCTTTGGCTGGCTGGTCGATGAGGTGCAGCGGCTTCTCGCCTCGGGAGGCTGGGGCTTGCTCGCCGACCTGCCGAGCAAGGAATACGGCCTAATCTCCGCACTCCTCATCGGGGTCCGGGGGGCAAAAGAACGGCGCTCTGGTCGTTTGGGTAACTCCATTGCTCTGATGAGCGCCGCCCTTGGTCGGCCAGGTCTACCTCCGAAGCTGCATCGCTTCTTGCTCCTGCATCGGGCGCACGCGCTTCGCGTTGCTGGACGATACGCCGACGCCGGGTGGGACTACCGGGTGCTGTGGGAAACTCGCGGGGATTTCATGTCAGACGCCGGGTATTGGCTCGCTGACTACAATTTTCTTCAGGGCAAGTTCGCGGAGGCGTTGGCTGACTTGGGTCGGCTGCCGGGCGGGGCGGTGGAACTGCGGGGCGAAATACTGCGGCTGCGGGGCCACGTGTATCGTGTCAATGCCTTATTTGATCGGGCGGAGGGGAGCTATCGGGAGGCTCTTGACCTGGCGCGTGAGACCGGAAATCTCAACGCCGAGGGGAAGGCGCTCACCGACCTCGTCCAGACGTTGGCCTGGTGCCGGCCCGCAGCTGCGTTGGACATGACGGGGCGGGCCCGAGAAACCAACGAGGCCGTGCGTAACCTGGTGGAGATCGTGAAGCTCCGCGCGGCGATGGCGGTGGCGCTGACACGCTTGGGTCATCTCGAGGAAGCCCACGCCGAAATCGAGCGTGGCCTGTCTCTTACCGATGAGTGTGGGTATCCCGGCGGGTTGGTGTGGTGCTGGGTCGCTCGTGCCTTCACTGAGATCAAACCTACCGAGATCAAGCGCTCTGGCGCAGACGGAGGCCGTGACGCGGCGGCGCGCGTTGCGGAGATCGTTGCCGATTTAGGAGGAAATCGCTTCTGGAGTGAAATCGTGGACTGGTGGGTTGGTGTTGAGAGAAATGAACACGATAGCCACACGGAATGGCTCGAGGGGCGGGACGCTGCCAGGGCGCGATGGCTAGCTGTCCGTCTCGCGAGTGAGCGTTCCTGAGCGTTGAGGCCGGGTTGCCGGTGCCGTCACGTGAGATCGTCGTCATCGGGCTGGGAGAAGTAGCCCAGACACATCTCGCGGTGCTGGAGCAGATCCGCGACGTCGACGTGGTCGCTGGGGTAGACCCTCGGGGGGGTGGTGTCTATGGTGACGTTCCGGGGACGCGGTATTCCCGTTTACCCCACGGTGCAGGACGCCCGTGCCGATCACCATCCTGATGTGGTCGTCGTTGCGACACCGACGCCGACTCATGCCGCGGTCTGTGGTCACGTCGCGGAGGTCTTTCCGTCTGCCCGCGTTCTGGTGGAAAAGCCCGCGGCCGCCAACCTTACCGATGCGCGGCGCGTGCTGGGCGAGATCGGCCATCAGCAGCCTGTCGAGGTGGCGTATCACATGTCCTTTTCCCCTGAAGTGTCCTGGGCCGTGGAAGCGGCGCGGACCAGGGCGGACAGTCTCGGTGCTCCGGTGCCGAACTGGTTATGGATCACACGGCCGTCGCGGGGTATCTGGTACAGGACGGCGCCATAGGCGCCGTCTTTGGTAGCGATCGCAGCATCCCGCGCCGCGAGAGACACTATCGCGCCTTATATCAGCGGTGGCTCGTCGAGGGAAAGCCCATTATTTCCTCTGCGGTCAGTCTGCGGCTCCACGATTTATTGCTGGCAGACCTCAGCGGGTGAGCAGCTCTGGGGGCAGTTTCTCGGCGGCGGTCCGGTCCAGCAACCACAGTGTGCGGCGGCGGCCTGTGGCGCCTGCGGCAGGCAACTGTACTTCTCCCGCGCCGCTGAGGGCCATCGTCACCGCTGCGGCCTTTCTCGACCCCGAGACGATCAACCACACCTCGGTGGCACACCGGATGGCCGGCAGGGTCAGGGTGAGTCGGGTGGGTGGCGGTTTGGGACTGCCCCGGACCGCGGTCACCGCGCGCTCGGTCTCGTAGACGGCGGGGGAGCCGGGAAACACCGAGGCAACGTGGCCCTCCTCACCGACGCCCAGACAGCAGACATCAAACGACGGTGCCGGGCCGTGGTCCTCCGGTCGCCGCTGGCTCAGCAACAGGTCTTCGTAAGCCTGGGCGGCGGTATCCGGATCGTCCCCCCAGGGGCCGTCCGAGGCCCCCATCGGGTAGACCCGGGCGGGATCCACCTCGACGTGGTCCAGGAGCGCCTCGCGGGCCTGGGCCTCGTTGCGCTCCGGGTGTCCACCGGGCAGGAAGCGCTCGTCGCCCCAGTAGATATCCAGCCTTCGCCAGTCTACCGCCGTCGCTGCCGGGGTACTCGCCAGTTCACGCAGTACCGCGATCCCTATGCCTCCCCCGGTCAGCACCAGCGATGCGGACCCTGCCGCGGTCTGGATGTCCACGATCCGGGTCACCAGGCGGGCGGCCACGCCCGCGGCGAGCACCTTCGCGGTGGCATGCACCACCACATCAGGGCGGCTCACGGCGCGCCCTGGCGCTCATCGGATCGGATGCTCTTGGCCGCGCCACTGCGCCGGCCATTCACCTCGGTCATTGCCTGCAACGCGGCCTGGTAGATCTCGTCAGGCTCCAGCCTGCGCAGCTCCTCGGCGAGACACTCGCGCACGGGGCGCCGTCTCAACGGCACCCGGCGCTCCGGTTGGCCGGGCTGGCGCAGGGTGCCGACTTTCCCGTCGGGCCGGACCAGCTCCACTGCCCCACCGCGACGCTCCAGGCTCGCCGAGCTGATCCCGCCGCCGGGAGGGCTGGTGCGGCGCCGGACCGGGACGTGCAGGCGAGACCGCAGCCAGCCGGCGAGCAGGTCGGCAGAGGGGTTGTCTGCGGCCCCGGTGACGGTGACCGTGTCGACATCCTCATACGGCGGTAGATCCAGGGCAGTGGCCAGCAGCGCGCGCCATGGGGTGAGCCGGGACCACGCCAGGTCGGTGTCCCCGTCGGCGTAGGAGACGCGGCGGCTCTCGAGGGCCCTGATCGGATGTGGGGCCGCGGCGGCGTCGGTGATCCGGCGCTGCGCCAGCTTCCCAAGGGGGTCTTGCGCGGGGATCGGGGGAGCCACTCCCGGCCACCACGCGACAACCGGGCAGTCCGGGAGCAGCAGCGGTACCACCACGCTGTCTCCGTGGTCGGCCAGCGGGCCGTACAGCCGCAGCACGAGCACCTCGGAGGCGCCGGCGTCACCACCGACGCGGATCTGGGCGTCCAGCCGGGTCCCGGCCCGCTTGAGGCCTCGGGCCACCACGAGCACCCGGCAGGGATGCTCCTTGCTCGCTTCGTTGGCAGCCTCGATCGAGTGCTCCACCTGCGCGGAGTCATCGGTGATGATGACCAACGTGAGCACTCGGCCCAGCGCCACCGCGCCGCCGCGCTCCCGGATGTCGATCAGCGCGTGGTTCACCGCCGACGTGGTGGTGGAAGGTAGGTCGACAATCATTAAGGCCGTCTCCAAACCCGTCCGGTCTTGGCGATCATCCGGTCCGCGGATGGCGGCCCCCAGGTACCCGCCGGGTAGGGCTCGGGCCCGTTCTGCTTGGCCCAGTGTTCGAGCACCGGGTCCAGAATCCCCCAGGACAGTTCCACTTCGGCATTGACCGGGAACAGCGACGGCTCTCCGAGCAGGACGTCCAGCAGCAGGCGCTCGTAGGCTTCCGGCGAAGACTCGGTGAACGCCATGCCATAACGGAAGTCCATGGTGACGTCACGGACCTCCATCGCGGTGCCGGGCACCTTGGAGCCGAACCGGATCGTGACGCCCTCGTCGGGTTGGATCCGGATGACCAGGGCATTCTGCCCCAGTTCCGCAGTCGTGGTCTTCTCGAAAGGCAGGTGTGGAGCCCGCTTGAAGATCACCGCGACCTCGGTGACCCGCCGACCCAGCCGCTTGCCGGTGCGCAGGAAGAACGGCACCCCAGCCCATCGCCGGTTGTCCACGCTCAAGGTGATCGCGGCGAAGGTCTCGGTGGGGGAGTCCTGGCGGAAGCCGGATTCCTGGAGTACCCCCACGACTTTGGTGCCGCCCTGCCAGCCGGCCGTGTACTGGCCGCGTGCGGTGGTCTCATCCAACGGCTCGACGAGCTTGGTGGCGGACAGCACCTTGATCTTCTCACCGCGCAGTGACTCGGGGGAGAAGGACAGCGGCTCCTCCATCGCGGTGAGGGCGAGCAGTTGGAGCAGGTGGTTCTGGATCACGTCTCGGGCTGCCCCGATGCCGTCGTAGTAGCCGGCACGGCCGGCCAGCCCGATGTCCTCCGCCATGGTGATCTGCACGTGGTCCACGTAGTTGCTGTTCCAGATCGGCTCGTAGAGCTGGTTGGCAAAGCGCAGCGCGAGAATGTTCTGGACGGTCTCCTTACCGAGGTAGTGGTCGATGCGGAAGACGGATTCCTCGTCGAAGACGCTGCTGACGATGTCGTTGAGTTCCCGGGCGCTGCGCAGGTCGTGCCCGAACGGCTTCTCGATAACCACCCGGCGCCACTGGTCGCCGTCGTGCGTCGCCAGCCCCGTGCGGGCCAGTTGCTTGAGCACCACGGGGAACATCGCGGGGGGGATGGAGAGATAGAAGGCGTGGTTGCCGCCGGTACCCTGTTCCTGGTCGAGTTCTGAGATCACGGAGGCGAGGTCGTCGAAGGCCCCGTCGTCATCGAAGCTGCCCGGCACGAAGCGGATTCCCTCGGACAGCCGGGTCCAGACCTCCTCCCGGAACGGAGTGCGGGCATGCTCCCGGACCGCGTCGTGCACCAGCTCGGCGAAGTTTTCATCGGCCCAGTCCCGGCGGGCGAACCCCACCAAGGCGAAACCGGGCGGCAGCAGCCCGCGGTTGGCCAAGTCATAGATCGCCGGCATGAGTTTCTTGCGGGACAGATCCCCGGTCACGCCGAAGACGACGACACCGCACGGTCCGGCGATCCGGGGTAGCCGCTTGTCCCGACTGTCCAGTAACGGGTTGGCCCGGTGGGGTGCGCTCACCGCTGCTCCTGCAGTGCGTGCACCAGCGCAACCAGCCCGGCCGCTCGGTCGAGCAGGTGCAGTCGCAGCACGGGACGGCCGTGCGCGGCGAGCACCTGCGCATCACCCACGGCCTGGGCCTGCTGCAGCTCACCCAGGGTGAAGTCGGTCCCCGGCACCGGGATATCCCCCTCCAGTGCCCCGGTGAGCTGCAGGAATACCCCGTTTTGATGGCCGCCCTTGTGGTACTGCCCGGTGGAGTGCAGATAGCGGGGCCCCCATCCGAACGTGGTCTGCAGCCAGGTGCGGCGGGCCAGCTCGGTACGAAGCACCGCGGCGGAGGCGTCAGCGACGCGATCCAGATACGCCTGCACCGCGAGGTAGCCCTGTGGCGGGGCAGCGCTGACCAGTGCCCACAGCGCGTCGCTGAGCGTGCTCACGCCGGCCGGCAGCCAGTTCCCGACGGGGTGCACGGCGACCTCACCGTCCACGAACGCCGGTGCCGGCGTGGCGGCACCGGTGAGCTGGGTGCGGGCGGCGACCTTCGCGGCTTCCACGTCTGGCTGGTCAAAAGGGTTGATCCCCAGCAGCCGACCGACCACCGCAACGGCGTATTCCCAGAGCAGGAACTGCCCCCCCAGGGTGCCGCTGGTCGCCACCGAAGCCGTCTGCGCCGGACTGCTGGGCACACTCGGGCCGATCGCGACGAGGGTAGCGTCCGCTCCGGCATCGGCGAAGCCCGGCGCGCCCGGGTTGGGCACCACCACCGGCAGCAGGCCGGTGCCCTCCTTGCCGGTGGACTCGGCGATGAGCTGCTCGGCCCAGTCGGCGAAGCCGAGGATCCCCGACCCGGTGTCGGCGAGGACGACCTTCTCGGCACCGGCGGCGTGCCCGGCAGCGAGCACGGCGGCCAGCCGCAGCGCCGGGTTCGCCGGATCGTCAGCGGCCAGCAGCGCGCACTGCTGCGCCGCGTCATCCAGCAGGAGTGCGATATCCGCCCCGGCCAGGCCGGAGGGGACCAGGCCGAAGGCCGACAGGGCCGAGTAGCGCCCGCCCACGTTCGGCTCGGCGAGGATCAGTGCTCGGTAGCCGTCCGCCTCGGCGATCTGCTGCAGCGGCGATCCCGGATCGGTCACGGCCACCAGGTGCGCCGCCGGGTCCAGCCCCGCGGCGGCGAATATCCGCCGGTGGCTGTCGGTCTCCACCGTGGAGCCCGACTTGGAGGACACCACAAGCACGGTGCGCGCCAGATCCCCGGCCAGCGCGCTGGCCACCTGACCGGGATCGGTGGTATCCAGCACGGTGAGCGGCACCCCCGCGGTGGCGCAGATCACCTCGGGGGCGAGCGAGGAGCCACCCATCCCGGCCAGGACCACGCGGTCGATCCCGTCGGAGCGCAGCTGGGTCCGCAGCGCTTCGATACTGGCCAGCAGGGGCCGGGAGGTCTTGGGCAGCGCCACCCAGGCCAGTCGCCGGGCGGCCTCGGGCTGCGCGCGCGGACCCCACAGCGTCGGATCCTGGTTAGCCAGCGCCGAGGCCACCCGATCCTCGACGAGCTTGTCCACCAGGGACTGCACCCACATCTGGCCCTCGCCCGCCCCACCAGCAGTGCGGACTTCGACGGTGAGCTGCGACATCGATGCCTCAGCTCCTCGAGGCCGGGGCGGCCTTGTCGAGCTGGGCGGCTACCGTCTCACTGAGGTGGGCCCAGGATGCGTCGAACTTCTCCACACCCTCGCGCTCGAGGACGGCGAAGACGTCGTCGAAATCAATCCCGACCTCGGTGAGCTCATCGAAAGTGCGCTGGGACTGCTCGGCAGTGCCCGACACCTGGTCCCCGGGTATCTCACCGTGGTCGGCCAGGGCAAGCAGGGTGTTTTCCGGCATTGTGTTGACCACCCCCGGCGCGATCAGTTCGGTGACGTACTTGGTGTCCGGGTAGGCCGGGTTTTTCACCCCGGTGGACGCCCAGAGCGGCCGCTGCGGGGCCGCCCCGGCCTGCTTCAGGCGAGCCCACCGCTGTGTGGCGAACTCCTGCTGGTAGGCCGCGTACGCCAGCCGGGCGTTGGCTACCGCGGCCTGCCCGCGCAGCGCCAGGGCCGCCTCGGTGCCGATCGCCTCCAGCCGCTTGTCAACCTCGGTGTCCACCCGGGAGACGAAGAACGACGCGACGGAGGCGATCGGGGCCAGGTCGTGCCCGCTGGCCTGGGCTTGCTCCAGCCCAGCGAAGAAGGCCGCCATCACCTCGCGGTGGCGCTGCACGGAGAAGACCAAGGTGACGTTGACGCTGATCCCGCCCGCCAGCGCGCCGGTAATGGCTGGCAGGCCTTCCGCTGTCGCCGGAACCTTGATCATCAAGTTGGGTCGGTCGACCAGTTTCCACAGCTGCGCGGCCTGGGCGACGGTGGCGTCGGTGTCGTGCGAGAGCCGGGGATCCACCTCCAGCGACACCCGCCCATCCAACCCGCCGGTGGCCTCCCAGGTTCCGCGGAACACCTCGCAGGCCAGCCGCACGTCGGTGACGGTGATCTCGCGCACGGCCTCCTCGACCGAAGCGCTGCGGGCGGCCAGCGCGCACACCTGCTCGGCGTAGTCCTCGGCGTGCTCCACCGCATGGGCAAAGATCGTCGGGTTGCTGGTCACCCCGACCACGTGCCGGCGGGTGATCAGCTCGTTCAGGTTACCCGAGGTGATCCGTTGCCGGGACAGGTCGTCCAACCAGATCGACACGCCCCGCTCAGCCAGGGCCTGCAGGGTATCGGTGCTGCTCACGAGGCCTTCCTTTCACCAACAGATCCTTTCACCAACAGGAGCTAGTCCGTGATGCTTCCCAGACTCCGGCGCGCCGCGTCGGCCACCGCCTCGCCGGTGAAGCCGAACTCCCGGTAGAGGGTCTTCCAGTCGGCCGAGGCGCCGAAATGCTCCAGCGAGACCACCTCGCCGTGATCGCCGACGAAGCGATGCCACGGCATCGCGACGCCAGCCTCGACGGCCACCCGGGCCCTCACCATCGGCGGCAGCACCTGGTCGCGGTAGGCCTGTTCCTGAGCGTCGAACCACTCCACGCACGGCATGGACACCACCCGGCTCCCGATTCCCTCAGCCGCCAGAATCTGCTGGGCGGCAAGGGCAAACTGCACCTCCGAACCGGTGGCGATCAGCAGCACGTCGGGCCACCCGCTGCCGGAGTCGAGGGCGGTGTCACAGAGCACGTAACCGCCGCGCGCCACGCCCGCCGCGTCGGTACCCTCCAGAACCGGCACGCCCTGCCGGGACAGGCACAGGCCAGTAGGTCGGGTGCCCTTTTCCAGCAGAGCCTTCCACGCCGCCGCGGTCTCGTTGGCATCCGCGGGTCGGACGATGTCCAGCCCAGGGATGGCCCGCAGCGCGGCCAGGTGCTCGACCGGCTGGTGGGTGGGGCCATCCTCGCCGAGTCCGATCGAGTCGTGGGTCCAGACGTAGATAGTTGGCGCCCCCATCAGCGCGGCGAGCCGCACCGCGGCACGCATGTAGTCGCTGAAGATCAGGAATGTGCCGCCGTAGGCCCGGGTCGGCCCGTGCAGCACGATCCCGTTGAGAATCGCGCCCATGGCATGCTCGCGCACCCCGAAGTGCAGCGTGCGCCCATAGGGGTGGGCGGTCCACTTCTTCGTGGAGGTCTTCTCGGGACCGAACGAGTCGGCGCCTTTGATCGTGGTGTTGTTGCTCCCGCCGAGGTCGGCCGAGCCGCCCCACAGTTCCGGGAGCACCTCCCCGATGGCCGCGAGCACCTCCCCGGAGGCCTTGCGAGTCGCCATGTCTTTCGAGCCGGGCTCCCAAGTGGGCAGCTTCTCCGCCCAGCCAGCGGGCAGCTCGCGGCGAAGCAGCCGGTCGAACAGGGCAGCCCTGGATGGGTTGGCCTGCCGCCAGGAGTCAAAGGAGCGCTGCCACTGCGCGTGCGCGGTCTGACCACGGGCTATCACCTGCCGGGTGTGCTCGAGGACCTCCGGCTCCACGACGAAGGAGCGCTGCGGGTCGAAGCCCAGGATCTCCTTCACCGTGGCCACCTCCTCGGCGCCCAGCGCGGAGCCATGGGCATCGCCGGTGTTCATCTTGTTCGGTGCCGGGTAGGCGATCACGGTGCGCAGCACGATCAGCGAGGGGCGACCGGTCTCGGCCTTGGCTGCCTTCAGCGCGTCCAGGATGCCGACGACGTCCTCACCGCCACGGACGGTCTGCACATGCCAGCCGTAGGCGCGGTAGCGGGCGGCGGTGTCCTCCGACAGTGCGATCTTGGTGTCGTCCTCGATGGAGATCTGGTTGGAGTCATAGACCACCACCAGGTTCCCGAGTTCCTGGGTGCCGGCCAGCGAGCACGCCTCCGAGGTGACTCCCTCTTCGATGTCGCCATCGGAAGCGATGACGTAGATGTGGTGGTCAAAGGGGCTCTCGCCCAGCGGGGTGTCGGGGTCGAACAGGCCACGCTCTCGGCGGGCCGCCATGGTCATCCCCACCGCGGCGGCCAGGCCCTGTCCCAGGGGACCGGTGGTGATCTCCACGCCGACGGTGTGCCCGTACTCGGGGTGGCCTGGGGTCTTGGAGCCCCAGGTGCGCAGCTGCTCGATGTCGCTGAGCTCAAGCCCGTAGCCGGACAGGAACAGCTGCAGGTACAACGTCAGGCTGGAATGGCCGACGGACAGCACGAACCGGTCCCGCCCGGTCCAGGCTGGATCGGTGGGGTCGTGCCGCAACACCCGCTGGAAGAGCGTGTACGCCAGGGGGGCGAGGCTCATCGCGGTGCCCGGATGGCCGCTGCCGGCGCGTTGCACGGCCTCAGCGGCGAGTACCCGGATGGTATCCACCGCGCGGGTGTCCAGATCGGTCCAGTCGTCGGGCACCCGGGCAGTGGTGAGTTGGGTTAGATCATCGGCGACGGACACACTCGTGCTCCTGACTGTGCTCGGTGCGGCGGCCCGGGGTGTCGATGGCCCATGAGGAGAGCCTGGCCGGGCCGATCTCTGCTCTCTCACCCTAGCGGGGCGACACCGCTGGTGTGGACTCCTCAGAGGCGCTGCCCCCAGCGGGGGTGACGCATGCCACGCGACTACCCTCTTCCCTAAAGCATTAACCGCCCGGATGGCTGCTCATTTCTGGCTGCTGTCCGTGACTGGTCATGAGGAGGGGCGAGGAGTGAGTTCAGTACCCCAGGCCTCACGATCACGGTCTCCTGGAGTGCGGTGAGCATCAGCGCGGTGAGCAACGCTGTCCACACTCCCGCAGTACCGCGACCCAAGCGCCGAGGTGGGGTGCTGCGCGGCTACCTTGCCTTAACCAAACCGCGAGTGATCGAACTTCTGCTGGTCACCACCATACCGGCGATGTTGCTCGCCGCCCGCGGGGTGCCTTCGCTGTGGCTGATTCTGGCCACCCTGCTGGGCGGCAGCGCGGCCGCCGGCAGCGCGAATGCGCTGAACTGCGTCGCCGACGTCGACATCGACGCCGAGATGCACCGGACCCGAGCGCGGCCGCTGGTCACCCACCAGGTGCCGCTGCGCCATGCGCTGATTTTTGGAATCGCCCTGGGGGCGGGCGCTTTCGGCTGGCTGTGGGCAACTACCAATGTGCTCTCCGCTTCGTTGGTAGTGGCGACGATTTTGTTTTACGTCTTCGTTTACACGCTGCTGCTCAAGCGCCGTACGGCGCAGAACATCATCTGGGGTGGTGCCGCCGGGTGCATGCCGGTGGTGATCGGCTGGTCGGCGGTCACCGGCACGGTGAGTTGGCCAGCGTTGGTGATGTTCGGGATAGTCTTTTTCTGGACCCCGCCGCACACCTGGGCGCTGGCGATGAAGTTCCGGGAGGACTACCGGCGGGTTGGCGTGCCGATGCTGCCCGCGGTCGCCTCCGCGGCCACGGTGACCCGCCAGATCGTGGTCTTCAGCTGGCTGATGGTGGCCTGCAGCCTGCTGCTGGTGCCGGCCACGAGCTGGATCTATGCCACGGTAGCGGTGGTTGCCGGCGGGTGGTTCGTGGCGATGGCGCACCGGCTGCACGCCGCGGTGCGCCGCGGTGTGGCCGTCAACCCGATGCGGCTGTTTCACCTGTCCAACACCTACCTGGCGCTGGTGTTCGTGGCGATCGCACTCGATTCGGTGCTGGGCTGGACGCCGCTGGCGGTGGCATCCGGGTGGGCGCTTTAACGCTCAGGAGGCCAACGTTCAGGACGCCACGGCGAGGCTGTGGGTTCGTCGTCGGGCAGAGTCCGGTAGTAGTCCCGGCGATCGATGATCTGCTCACGGCGGGCTGAAGTGAGGTAGTCGGGTGAGCCCAGGTTCACCTCCCGGTACTGCTGGTGGGGATACGGGTAGTGCGGGTCGACGCCGATAGCGCGCAGCAGGGGCCCGCTGCGTTGGGAGACGCTGCCCTGGCCGATTCCGAAGTGGGCTGTCAGGTCTTTGACCAGAATTTTGCCACTGAACAGATCATTGGCTTTCCCAATACCCCAGCAGATCGCCGCGGCGGCGGTCTCGGCCCGGCCGCGGCGCCGGAAGATTTCCGGGTCCGCCGCGGCTGCGCGGCTGAGGTACCGGCGACAGGCCGTGCGGTACTCCACGTCGAGCAACTCCTCGCAGCACCGGTCGACCAGTTTGAGCACCTCGGCCACCCGCTCGTGGATGTCGGCGGGGATCGTCTCCCAGGCGAAGGGCTCGTCGGGCAGCGGAGCCGCATCCAGCGTGTCCAGGGCCTGCTCCCCGCCGACAGCGCGGCGCAGGGTATCGAGCATGATCTCCCGGAGGCTTGGCCGTGGGGTCTGGGGCGGCGGCCAGGTGTCCCCGGGAAGCAACGCGCGCATCGCGGCCAGCAGTGCGGCCGGGCCCGATGGCTGCGGCGAGCGGATCGTCCGCTGGTACTCCGGCTCGTGCTTATCGACCGCGGCAAGGGTTTTCGCGGTGAGCGCAGCCCGGATTCCGCGCTCATGGTGGCAGAAGCGGATGAAGGCCCGCAGCAGGTCGGGAACCTTGGCGAGGTAGGCCACGCTGCCATCGACCTTGTGCGGAACCCAGTGGACGAGCAGGATTTCCACCACCATCGGGCTCCAACGCAGCGGGTCGCCCGATCCGTAGGCGGTGCTGAACCACAGCACCGACCCCAGCAAGCCGCGGTGATCAGTGTCGTCGAGATCAGCCCCGAACGGGGAGGCGAGGAAGCGCTCGGTGAGTTCGGTCAGCGTGTCGTCGTCCCACTGCGGACGCTGGTAGCCGGTGCCGCCCGCGGGCAGCGTGCCGGTGGCCCACTCGACGAGCGGGCGGCAGGCGGGCCAGGTGTTGGTCTCGAACGGCAGCACGGCGATGTCGCTCAGCGTAATCGCGCCGCGAATCCGGGCGCGGGCGTCGGCGGGGGCGAGCTTGGCCCAGGTGATGTCCGGGTTCTCGCCGCTGGCGATGCGCATGCGCTCCAGGAGCCCGTCGAGGGGTTCGGGGACGACGCAGGCATCCTTGACCAGCGGTCCGATGTTGTGGTCGATGTAGATCACGAGTGACAGCGCGGAACCGCCGGGTAGGCTCATTCCTATCACGATGTTGTCGCCGTCGCCGAGCACGTGGACCATCTCGACGACCCCATCTACCGTGGCCTGGCCCAGGTCGGCGAGCCATACCGGCAAGACGTGCGCCCGTTTGGCGATCTCGCGACGGACCCGGTATCGCATGATGTCGTCGCCGGACAGCTCGGCGATCACGGCTAGCAGAGCCGAGGTCTCGGGCAGGTTGATCTCGAGGAAGGTCCGCGCCAGCTCGTCGCGGGTCGGCAGGCTGGGGTCGAGCACCCGCGTGAACGGGTTGGCCCACTCCGGTTCAAGTGCCGCGATCAGCGCACTGACCAGGGACATCAATGCGAGTGGGTGGTCGTCAGCGAGGGCGAGGGCGACATCTCCCATCAGGTCGGGCTGCTTCGGCTGGGCTGGCCGCTGAGTGAGTTTGCCCTGGCCCGACCGTCGCTTCGTGGGGCTGCGCTTCTCGTCGCGCGTTCGCTTGGGCACGCCGGGAAGATTAGCCCTTGGCGGCGTCGTCGGCGATCAGGGTTTGGGGGATTTTGCGGCGGGGACTGCGAATGTTACGGGCGCATTGGGGGGTGAGTACGGGCTGTCGGTGTGGATCAGCAGCATGGCGATCCGGTGCCGCAGGTGCGCGACCTCCTCGAGGTTCCGGTGCTTGGCGGCATAGCGGTACAGTTCGCGCAGGTTGTCGGCGGCGCGGTGAGAGCGGATGCCGTCGGCGGCATCCAGGGCTTGGTGTCCGAGGGCGACGGCTTGCAGCGGGTCACCGGTGACCATGGTGAGGCTGGCCAGTTTGGTCAGGCAGATCGTCCGGGCGCGGACGTTGCTGGCGGCGTGCCCGGCGGCGGCTGCGGTGAGTCGGGTGGTGGCCTGCTCGGGGTGGTGATCGATCATCGCGAGATCAAACAGGGGCTGCCCGATGAATCGGGCGTGGCCCGCGTCGTCGTAGAAGGCCAGGAACGGGTCGTGCTCCGGGGTGGAGTGCGCGAAGTGCTCATCGGCGGTGCCGATCGCTCTCAGGGCCTCCTGCACCCGGCGCATCCTGGCCAGAGCGAAAGCCCGGTCGCCGTGCAGCATTGCACGCTCGGTCGCGGTGAGCCGGTCATCGGCGCGGACCAGGGCCTGCTCGGCCAGCGTGAGCCCCTCATCGGGATGCCCGGTCAAGACCGCCTCTGCCGCCATGCTCGACAGGACCTTGGCCCGCAGGTGCCAGTCGTGGGCCTGCTTGGCGCAGCCCAGCGCGAAGCGGTACAGCCGGTTGGCCTCGTGAGGGGCGCAGGCGTCCAAGGCCACGTAGGCGGCGGTATCGGCGAGATCGCCGACCGCGGAGAACAGCTCGGGGCGTAGCGACTCCGGGCAGCTCGCCCCCCGCAGCCCGGCCGAGTAGCTCAGTTGGCCCATGACGGCATCCCAGACTACCCCGCCGCCGTAGGTGCGGCTCCACGACCGGAACACTTGGGTGGCCCGGCGGGTCTGCTCGATGTCGGTGGCGCCGATCCGCGCGGGGATCGGGGTGGGCTCCCTGTTTTCCAGCAGTGCTGCCACGGGTTCGGCGAGGGCGAGGGTGCTACCCCGCTTCAACACCGTGCGGCGGGACCGGGCGTTGCGAAATCCCAGCACGGAGTCGGTGGGGGCACCCAAGATCGCCCGGAGGGCTTCTCGACATAGTTTGCCGGGCCAGCGGATGGTGCCTCGTTCGAGCTGGCCCACGTAATTTGCCGTGGCCACTGCGATGGTGTTGTGGTGGTCCCAGATCCAGGTGTTGATCAGTTTGGCGAGTTCTTGGCGAGACAGGCACTCATGGGGGTGAGTGGAGGAGGCGGTGCGCTGCCGCGCCTCCCGGAGCTGATCATTCGCCTTCTTCACTGCGGCCAAGGCGCGGTCTCCTCGCTCTCGCACGATGAGGCTCCCACAGGTCAGTGGGGTAGTAGTAGCAGCTTTCCGGTGCTGCGGCGGCTTTGGAGGTCCTGATGGGCGCTCGTGGCGTCGGTGAGCGGGTACCGGCCGCCCAGGGTGATCCGCAGCGAGGTGTCCAGGATTGAGGTGAAGACCTGGCCTGCGCGCCAGAGGAGTTCTTCGCGGCTGGCGACGTAGTGCGCCAGTACCGGGCGGGTGAGAAACACCGAGCCGGCCGTGTTCAGTCGCTGGGGATCTACGGGTGGCACCGGTCCGCTGGCCGCGCCGTAGAGCGCGAGCATCCCGCGCGGGCGCAGTGAGCCCAGGCTGGCGTCGAAGGTGGACGCGCCCACCCCGTCGTAGACGACGGCCACGCCCTCCCCGCCGGTCAGCCGGCGGACCTCGCCAGCCAGATCGTCGATCTCGGTGTAGCGGATCACTTCCGCCGCTCCGGCCTGCCGGGCCAGCTGTTCCTTCTCGGGGGTGGACACGGTCCCGATCACCCGGCCGCCGCGGGCGGTGGCCATCTGGGTGAGCAGCAGGCCCATGCCGCCCGCCGCGGCATGCACCAGTACACTCTCGCCGGGCTGCACGGCGTGCACGGATACCGTGAGGTAGTGCGCGGTCATGCCCTGCAGCAGGCAGCCGGCGGCGGTCTGGATGTCGATGCCCGGGGGCACCGGCACGGCCTGCCCGGCGGGCACCACAGCGTGCTCGGCGTAGCTGCCGAGGCAACTCGCCCACGCCACCCGGTCTCCGACAGTGAACCCCTCAACATCGGCCCCTCCAACATCGGCACTGTCAGGGGGCCCGAGGACGGTGACGGTACCGGCGCCCTCCAGACCAGGAACGAACGGCAGCGCCATCGGGTAGGCGCCGCTGCGCTGGTAGGTGTCGACGTAGTTGACGCCGGCCGCAGCGACCTCGACGAGGAGCTGGCCGGGCCCAGGCTCTAGATCGGGTAGCTCGGTGAGCCGCAGGACGTCGGGGCCGCCGGTCTCGGTGATCTGGATTGCCCGCATGGTGGCAGTCTAGGAGCCGCCGGTCACGAAGCCGGTGCGAGAGCGGGTCGCGCCCGCGCTGGTTAGGGGGCGCGCAGCGCCGACGCTGAGGGCGGGCAGCTCGTCGCGGACCCGGCAGCTCGTCCAGAGTGCGGCCATCGCCACGACCACCGAGGTGGCGCCCAGAACGTGCAGCGACACGAGGACGTCCGGCACCCCCGTGAGGTACTGCGCGATGCCTAACGTGCCCTGCGCGAGCACCACGCAGATCAGCACCGGGTAGCGCCGCCAGACGCGGCCGGGCACACCCACCGCGCGGAGCGCGAATCCCAGGCCGGTGAGCAACCCGAGGAAGCCGACGAGCAGATCGGCGTGCAGGTGCACCAGCGCCGGGACACCGGCCGCGAGCCGGGGGGTGGCGGCATTGCCGGCGTGGGGTCCCGCCGCGGTGACGAGCGTCCCGGCGATCAGTAGCGCCGCTAAGACCGCGGTAGCGGTGTAGAGCAACCCGCGCAGCGGCCCAGGCAGCTGCCAGCGCGGTGGGGCGTCGCCTTCGCCGAAGGCCGCGACCAGCAGCACCGCCAGCCACACCAGCACCATCGAGACGAGGAAGTGCACGGCGACGGCCCACCACGTCAGCCCGGTCAGGACCGTGACACCGCCCAGGACGGCCTGCACCACGACACCGACCGGCATGGTCGCCGCCAGCAGGACCAGCCGGCGGCGCCGGGGTCGGACGAGCAGCGCGACCACCAGGCAGGCCAGCCCGACCAGGCCGACCAGGCCGGTGAGCAGACGGTTGCCGAACTCGATCCACTGGTGCAGTGCGGCCACTTCGGGATTCGGCTGCGGCACCAGACTGCCCGGGAAGCACTGCGGCCAGGTCGGGCAACCCAGTCCCGAACCGGTGACGCGCACCACCGAGCCGGTCACCGCGATGCCGGCCTGGGTGATCACTGCGGCGATCGCCGTAGCTCGGGACAGGCGTGCCGGTACCCGGCGTCCAGAGAGTGCGGCAAGCACAGTGCCGATGGTAGGCAGCCGCCGAACCGGCCTGGGGCCGGGTCGCGCGGGTCGTGGGTGCGCTCAGGTGACAGCTCGGTCACTGCCCCTCAACCGCCCTCAACCGCCCTCAAATGTCCCTCAAGCGGGTGCATCTGCACGGACGTTGAGCGCCTCGCCGTCCGCGTGCAGATGCACGTGTTTCTGCACGTGCATCTGGGTGCTGAGGGAGTTAGGGAGGCCGTGGTGCGCCGCGACTGTGGTCCGTTCGAGTGAAGTAATGATTGTGACTGTCCGCCATTGAGCCGTTACTCTTTGGCGCCATGTTGACACTTAGCCGAAGGGCACCCATCTCGGTGCCACTCACAGGATCCACATCAACAACATTGACCTCAGATCCTCGCCTAGCGAGCACTCAGCGTTGCCTCAGTGTGCAGCGTTGCCTCAGTGTGCTGAGTCACATCAACGGTTTGGCCGAGGACGGGGAATGGCACTGCCAGCTGCCGGAGGGTCACGAGGGCCTCTGCTGCGCTCCGGAGGGCACGACATGGTGAGCGCGGGTCTTGTTCCTGGGATGGCGCGGAGTGTGAAGTACCGGGTGCAGCCGCGTGATTTGGTGAACACGCTGTTTCCGGAGGCGCCGGAGTTTGCTCGCAAGCCTGCGGTGTTGGCGACCGGGATTTTGGTGGCGTTGTGTGAGTGGCCTGCGATGAATGCGTTGCGACAGGTGATGGGTGACGATGAGGACAGTTTCGGGATGGGGGTGTCGTTGTCGCACCAGGCGCCGGTGTTGGAGGGGACGGTGCTGACGTTGTCGGCGCGGTGTGTGAGCGTGCGGGGCCGGGTGAGCCGGTGGGATGTGAGTGCCCACGATGGGTCGCGGGTGGTGGCCTCGGGATGGGCGGAGTTTGCGGTGGTGCGCACGGCGGAGTTCGTGGCGCGGCACGGGGTGGCCTTGACGGGGGGTCCGGCGGGGCGCGGTGGGCGGCTCCAACCGGTCCAGGGCCAACCGGTCTTGAAACAGGTGATCCGGGAACGTACCCAGGAGGGTCGGGATCTGGCGGTCAGGGCAGCGGGGTGAAGCCCACGGGGAGCTCGAGCCGGTGCGCGCTCATGAAGCCGGGGTCGGCGAGCACCTCTCGAGTGGGCCCGTCAGCGACGATCTGCCCGTGGTCGATCACCAGCGCGCGGGGACACAGCTCCAGCGCGTAGGGCAGATCGTGAGTGACCAGCAGCGTCGTCAACCCGAGTCGCTTGATCAGGTCCGCGAACTCTCGCCGGGCCGCCGGGTCGAGGTTGGCGGTCGGCTCGTCGAGTACCAGCACGTCGGGATGCATGGCCAGCACCGTGGCCACAGCGGCGCGCCGCCGCTCGCCCAGGGATAACCGGTGGGGTGGGCGCTCGGCGGCATCCGACAAGCCGACGTAGTCCAGCGCCTCGGTAACCCGGGCGTGCAGGGCAGCGCCGGACAGTCCCAAATGGGCCGGCCCGAATGCCACGTCGCGCCCCACGGTCGGCGTGAACAACTGATCATCGGGATCTTGGAAGACCACGCCCACCCGCCTGCGGACCTCGCTCAGCGTGTGCCGCCCGACCTGCACACCGCCGATGAACACCGATCCAGCTGAGGGTGTGAGCACTCCATTGAGCTGCAGCACCAGGGAGGTCTTGCCGGCGCCGTTCGGGCCGAGCAGGGCGAGGCGTTCACCGGCTTCGATGCGCATCGAGATCCCAGACAGCGCCTGGCGACCGTCCGGGTAGGCGAAGTCCAGATCCCGCACCTCGATCGCGGCGACACCGCTGGCGGGCCTGGAGCTGGTAAAGCGCCCGCGGCGGGTCTGTGGTGCCGCCCCCGGGGCGGGGGCGGCCCGGCGGGCCCGCCGCGAACCACCGGCTGGACCGTCGCCGTGCGGGGTCAGCGAGATCGGCAGGCCCACCTTGGACTCGTAACCCGGCAACTGGACCCGGTAGACGCACAGGTCGCAGTTCATCCGCACGTCGCCGGCTCGCGCCTCCCGGTAGCGTTCCAGGATCAGCCGGGTCAGCCGTGCGTCGGGACCCAGCGGTCCCGCGCGACGGACCTCGAGGCTGGGGTGCTGCTGCGCCCAGCTCGCCGCCTCGGCGTAGATCCGGTTCAGCAGCACCCCGGGGAACAGAAAGAAGGGGGCGACCACCAGGGTCGCGGCACCCAGCAGCCGCAGCCGCTCTAATGTCCCGGAGACCGAGGGGGTGGCGATGGAGACGAAACCGGCCTCGATGATGCCCAGCCCGCGCCCATCGGCGAGCAGCCGGCTGACCTTCCACAAGTCCGCGCAGGCGTCGGGGTCGCTGCACCCTCGCCCGATCAGCGCCACCCCCAGCTTCTCCGGGTCGGCGTCACCGGCCGCATCTCGGATCCGATCTGCGGCGACCTCCAGGACGTGCGGCTCGATGCCCAGGTCGCGAGCCAACCGGAAGTGCACCTTGGGGTGCCGGGCCCGGGCCCGGGCCAGCGCGGCGGGACCGTCGTTCTTCAGATGCCCGGCGCCCAGCAGCACCAGCGGCACGCTGACGATCTCGGTGGCGCCGCGGGCGACCAGCTCGTCGATGGCTTCATCGACGGTGGGTGAAGCCAGCTCGATAAAGCCGAACCCGGTCAGCAACTCACCCGCGGTGGCGCGGATTGCCCTGGCCAGTGCCCAGAACTCCGCCACCCCTTCGGCGTCCCGGCTGCCGTGCCCGATCACCAGCATCCCGGTTGTCATGACGCCAGTACCGTCCCGATCGCGGCCAGCGCCGGCACGGCCAGCGCGCCAGCCCACGCGACCCAGGACGCCGCGGCACCGCTCAGCGCCCTCGGCAGCGCCCCGGTGTACCCGCGGGACGCCATCGCCAGGTACACCCGCTCGCCACGCTCGAAGGAGCGCACCAGCAGGGTGCCGAGTCCGGTCGTCACGTCGCGGAGCTGCCAGAGCCAGCGTGGGTTGCCGCCCCGGCACAGCGCGGCGATACGCATTCTGGCCAGCTCGGCGGCCAGCACCTCGGTGTAGCGCACCATGAACCCCGCGACCGCGGTGAACACCGGCGGCACCCGTAACTGCTCCAGCCCCGTAATGATCTCCGGCAGCGGCGTGGTCGCGGCCAGGATCCCGGTGGTGAGCAGCCCGAAGGTCGCTTTGAGCGCGATAGTCGCCGCAGCGTGCAGACCGGGTACTGACAGGGCGACCCCCAGCACTGTCCACCGTGGTGGCCCGTCGAGAACCGGTAGCGCCAGCACGAACAGCAGAAACGGGACCTCCACCAGCAGCCTGCGTACCAGGGTCAGCGGCGGCAGCCGGGCCAACGCGGCGAGGCCGGCGAGCAGCAGGAGATACCACAGGTAGGGCCGGTACGCGCCGGCCGGAGTGGCCGCGACGACGAGCACAAACAACGTAGTGGCGGCCACCTTGCACTGCGGCGCCAGCCGGTGCACCGGGGTGTCGGCCGGGACGAGCAGGGGATGATGCGCCGCACTCATGACGCTGCGTGAACCAGGTCAGCGCGCAGCGCGAGCAACTCCCGCACCCCGGTGATCGCGACCACCGGGGAGACGAAGCCGTCAGGGATGTGCACAGCTCACCTCGCCTGCCGTGACGTCCAGGGCCGCTACGTCGCCGATCACAATGGTCAGCGGTGCGGGTAGCCGCGCGGGCGGCGGGTCGGCGAGGGTGCCGCGGACGGTGCGGTGCTGCGGGCGGCTTGCGGCGCTGATCGCGGCGACCGGGGTGCCGGGCGGCATCCCGGCCGCACGCAGCGCGGCGAGGACCCGGTGCAGCACCGCCCGGCCGGTGAGCAGCACCACGGTGCCACCCAGGCGGGCCAGGGCGTCCCAGTCCACCTCCTCGACGTCGTCGCTGCCGGCGATCACGGTGAGCGTGCGGGACAGCTGGCGGACCATCACCGGGATCCCGGCTGCGGCCGGCGCGGCCAGCGCAGCGGACACGCCGGGCACTATCTCCACACCCACCCCGGCGCGGGCCAGAGCTAGCGCCTCCTCGCTACCGCGGGACACCACGAACGGGTCGCCGGCCTTGAGTCGCACCACGCACTCCCCGGTCCGGCCAAGCTCGACCAGCAGCGCGTTGATCTCGTGTTGGGGCGGGGCTGGGGTGGCGCCCTGCTTACCGACGCAGTGCCGGGTCGCCGTAGGGGCGAGCGCCAGGATGCCGGCCATCGACGGGCGGTCGTAGACGACGTGCCTGGCGCGGGCCAGCAGTGCGGCGCCCCGCCGGGTGATCAGCTGCGGGTCACCGGGCCCGGCGCCCACCACATGAACGGTCACAATGCCGCCTCCGCCTAGGGGGTACACCAGCGGTCACGATCGTGCCCCGAGCGAGCGGGCGGTCACCAACCAGGTGCCGAGCCGGCTAGTGCCCGCAGCACCGACGATCACCACGGTGCGCATCCCGGCTCGCCCCGGATCCAGCGTGGCCAGCGTGGCCAGTTCCATGCGCTCGCCGGCCCGCCCCACCTCGGTGACCAGCCCGACCGGGGTGTCACCGGGCCGGTACTCAGCGAGGACCTCGCGAGCCCGGTGCAGCTGCCACGGCCGCCCCCGCGAGCGCGGGTTGTACAGCGCGAGCACCAGGTCAGCCCCGGCCACCGCGCGCAGCCGGGTCTCCACCGCGTCCCAGGGGGCGAGCAGATCGGACAGGCTCAGACAGGCGAAGTCGCGAGCCAGGGGAGCTCCTAGCAGCGCAGCTGCCGCGATGGCTGCGGTAACGCCGGGCACCACCTGCACCGGCGGGCGCTGCACCGGCGGCAGCGCGGCGGCGGTGGTCAGTGCCACCGAGGCCATCCCGTAGATCCCGGCGTCACCAGAGGACACCAGCGCCACGCGTGCACCATCGGCCGCCGCACGCACCGCGTCCCTGGCGCGCTGCTGCTCGGCGCCGATCCCGCTGGGCACCACGCGCTGGTGCGGGCCAGTGAGGTCGGCGCAGGCCGCCAGGTAAGCGTGGTAGCCGAAGACGATCTGCGCCTCACGGACGGCGTCCTCAGCAGCCCGGGTGCGATGCGCCGGACTGCCAGGTCCTAGCCCGATGACGGTGAGCAGGCCGGTCACCGAGGCCTGCGCCGGGCGGGGGGGCTAGGCCGTCCGGTGGTGCTGCCCGGCAGTGAGCGGCGGCGATGGCCGTGCGAGTAGGTGGGATCATAAAGCCGGCTGCGGGTCTCTGTGCTGGACAACGCCGGTCCCACCAGCACCAGTGCGGCGGTGCGGATCCCCGAGGCGCTCAACGCATCGGCGAGGCCATCCACCGTGGTGGTGATCACCGTCTCGTCCGGCCAGCTGGCCTTCGCGACGACGACAGCGGGGGTCTGCGGCGGGTAGCCGGCCAGCAGCTCCGCGCGCATCGCAGCCGGCCGGGCCGCGGACAGGTAGATGGCCATCGTGGTGCCATGCCGAGCGAAGCCGGCGACGCTCTCCCCGGCCGGTATCGACGCCGCGGTCCGGCCGCCGCCCAACCGGGTGAGAACGGCACTTTGCGCCACCCCCGGCGCGGTGAGCTCCACCCCGGCGGCGGCGGCTGCGGCGGCGAGCGAGCCGACCCCGGGCACGATCTCGAAAAGCCGGTCGTGCCGCGTGCACCAGTTGATCTGCTCGGTCAGCGTCGAGTACAGCGCGATGTCCCCGGAGTGCAGCCGCACAATCGCGGCGTCCGAGTGCGCTGTGTACACCGCGAGCACATCCTCCAGGGTCATGCCCGCCGAGTCGTGCAGCTCGACCCCGCTGCGGCAGTGTTCCAGCACCGCCGGGTTCACCAGCGACGATGCCCACACCACCACGTCAGCAGCCGCGAGCCGGTGCGCACCCCGCAGGGTGATCAGGTCTGGTGCGCCAGGCCCAGCACCCACGAACGAGATCAGCCCCGTGGCCCGTCGCATCACTACTTGGCAAGGGTGAGGCAGGCGATCCGGGCACCCGCCTCGCCTGCCTGTCCCGGCGCCGTTGAGGTCTGCGTCGCTTCGTGGATCACGATCGACCCGGGCACCCGGCTGTCGGTGAGGACGAAGGGAACCGTCGTGCTCGACGTGCCGGCGCCAGCGGCGTCAGTGTGCACGTCCAGCCAAATCTCGTTCTTCGGGTTGGCGTACTCGGGGTTGGTGGAGGGAGCTTGGGGTGTCGCTGCGGGATCTTCGTGATTCTGGAAATGCGGCCCGGCTGCCTCGCCGGTAGCACCGCACGCTTCGGTGTGCGCGTGCACCGCGTAGCTCCGGTTGGGCAGCAGACTGGAGACCGCCAAGGTCGCTGTCGTGGTCCCATTGGACGAGGGAACCACGATGGCCGTCACAGCCGCACCGGTCGGCGCCAGGCTGGGGTTGTAGGTGATGGCCTTCGCAGTGGCACCCGGTGGCGTGAGCGTGCCGTTGCCAAACAGAGAGACCCTGGGCGCCGGGCCTTGGCTTTGGTTACTGGTCGAGGGCATGCTGATCCCTCGATACGCGCAGCCTGCTGGCGTAACGGCCAGCACGACGCCAGCCGCAATGGTCATCAGATGGCGAACTGTGTGACGTTTAACTCCCCACAAGTATCCCCTCATAGGAGTATGATAACCGGTTGGCGCGTGCTAGGCGAGACGGCGTTTCATCTCTTATCGTCAGGGTCGCTTTCCATGGCGAGCACGAAGTTCCGCACGTAGCTCAGCGCCAAATCCCGACGATCGGTCGGCTGGGGCGCCCAGGTGAGTGCCTCTCCCGCGAGGTGCAGTAGCTGGTCCTCGCTGAGTCTGGAGACGATCAGACGGGCAAGCTCCTCGCCGTCCAGGTCCGGGCGCAGCCGCCGGGCGAGCACATACTGGGTGGCCAGCTCGTCATCGTGATCTTCGGGGCTCATCTGCGGTCTCCGTTCACCCCACCACTTTCAGCGTATGCACCCACCACCGATCACCATTGTGGCGGCAAGCTGTACGTGTGCCGAGGGGGCGGAAAGGGGACGAGGTGCCGCCGGCCCAGCATCCGATCGAGAGCGAGTCATATCGGATCCTCCGGTCCCAGGTGGACACCGCGAGGCTGCTGCCGGGTACCCGTGCGGTGACCGAGCGGGTAATCCACGCCAGTGCGGACCTTGAGTACGCCACTGACCTGGTCTGTGACGAGGACGCGCTGCACGCGGGGCAGCGGGCGCTGGCCGGCGGGGCGCCGTTGGTGGTTGATGTGCGGATGCTCGCGGCCGGCATCACCTCGCGGCGGTGTGTGGTCGCGCTCGACCTGGCACCAGCGGTGGCGCTGATACCAGGGCCGGTGCCGGAGCTGACGCGTTGCGCGGCAGGGATCCGGCTGGCCGCTGCCGCGCACCCCCAGGGCGCGGTGTGGGCGGTGGGCAACGCGCCGAGCGCGCTGCGCGAACTGATCCGCCTCGCCGCGCGGGGCACGCTGCGCCCAGCCCTGGTGATCGGGCTGCCGGTGGGCTTCGTTGATGCCGCACCGGCCAAAGCGGCGCTGCGGGACTCGGGTTTGCCTGCGCTGTCCAACCGCAGCGCCAAAGGGGGCACCGCGGTCGCCGCGGCCGCGGTCAACGCGTTGCTGTCCTGGAATCCGGTCCTGTGAAGCCCTATCTCGCGGGGCTGGACCTTGCCGGGCGCCGGGTCGTCGTGGTCGGTGCGGGCACGGTCGCGCAACGGCGGCTGCCGCGACTGATCGCCGCTGGCGCCGACGTGCTGCTCGTCGCCCCCGAGGCCACCACCGCCGTCGAGGCGATGGCCACGGCGGGGGAACTGCGCTGGGATGTCCGGGGCTACCTCGAGGGTGATCTCGAGGGCGCCTGGTATGCCCTGGCCTGCAGCTCCGAGCCGGCGGTCAATGCCGCGGTAGCCGCTGAGGCGCAGCGGCGGCGGGTGTTCTGCGTGCGGGCCGACGACGCGACCGGTGGCAGTGCCCTCACCCCGGCCACCGGGGAACACGAAGGGTTGCTCATCGGCGTGCTCGCCGGGCGCCGACCGCGCCGCGCTGCCGCGGTCCGGGAGACGCTCCTCGACGCTCTACGCACCGGGGTGGTGGACGACGCCCCAGACGCCGACTCAGACGCCGATGAGCACATCACCACTCCGGGTGTGGCGCTGGTCGGCGCGGGACCGGGCGACCCGGACCTGATCACCGTGCGCGGGCGGCGGTTACTGGCCCGGGCCGACGTGGTGCTGGCCGACCGGCTCGCGCCTCGGGAGCTGCTGGACGAGCTCGGCGCACACGTCACAGTGATCGACGCGGCGAAGGTGCCCTACGGCCGGGCGATGGCCCAGGAGCAGATCAACGCGCAGCTGATCGAGCACGCCCGGGCCGGCCGGTTCGTGGTGCGGCTCAAAGGCGGAGACCCCTACGTCTTTGGGCGTGGCTTTGAGGAGGTGCTGGCCTGCGCGGCAGCGGGGGTGCCGGTGACCGTAGTCCCCGGCATCACCAGCGCCATCTCGGTACCGGCGGCGGCGGGAATCCCGGTGACGCACCGCGGCGTGACCCAGGAGTTCGTCGTCGTGTCCGGGCACGTGGCGCCGAGCGATCCCACCTCGCTGGTGGACTGGTCGGCGCTGGGGCGGCTGCGCGGCACTCTGGTGCTGCTCATGGCGGTGGAGCGGATCGGCGTGTTCGCCGATACCCTGCTCGCTTACGGTCGAGCGCCGGACACCCCGGTTGCTGTGATCGTCAACGGAACTCTGAGCGACCAGCGCGTGGTGCGCTGCACGCTGCGCGACGTGGCCGGCAGTGTCGCCGCTGCCAGGATCCGCCCACCCGCAGTTGTCGTCATCGGACCAGTGGTGGCGCTGCGTGGCCCGTGAGCGCGCTCATCCCGCGACAGCGCCGAAGACGACCCCACCAGCAAGCGGCTTCCGATCTCAGGGCAGGGGGGCGCTGCGGTCGTGTAGGGGCACCCACGCTGCCTGGGGGCGGCCTGCGGTCGTGGTCAGGCAGGCCGCAGCGCAGCCAAGGAAGACCAGTTCGACGAACAGGCAGGCAAGTCCGAGCAGGTCTTCGGTCGCGCCGAGCCAGTCCTCCAGGTAGCCGCCTGGCAGCCCGGTGCTGCGACTGAGCACGAACAAGATGAACTCAACGGCACAGATCACGCTGCCGCCGATCCAGGCAGCAGTGCGCAGCCGGTCGCGGTCGGAGGCCAACCCGATCACTACCAGGCCCAGCAACGCCGAACCGATGACAAACAGCACCCCGATGTAGAGCTTTTCCGTCAAGTGATCACTGGTCAGCACCAGGTGGATATCCAGGTTGATAAACGCCGCCGCGATCGCGACCCACCGCAACGCCGACCGCCAGGCACCAGCCATCACAGGTTCCCCTCGGTATCGGTACGCCACAGCCAGCTGCCCTGGCGCCGACGCTGCCTGAGCACTCAGACTGCCGTAGCACTCATATAACCCTAGTCGGTATCACCGAGCCCCGGCGGGAACCACTCCGGGCCACCTGAGGCTCGGATGGCGGGTTTACTCATGGCTGACTCGCACCAGATCAGGGCGCAGTACCAAGAGCCCGCGGATCACCAGGGCGGTGAATAGCCCCTCGAGAATCGCGACCAGGGAGTACACCCCCAGGGTCGAGATCGCCACGGTGCGCAGCGACGCCCCCGCGGCACCACCCACCGCGTACTCGGCGGTGAACAGCGCCGCACCGCTGACCACCGAGACACTCGCGGCGATTCCGGTGGCCACGGCCGTGCCGGTATGTCCCCGGCCCAGCAGCCGGCGCAGCCCCAGGATCAGCGGGTAGCCCACCGCGGCCGGTACTAGCGCCAGGTTGATCACGTTGACCCCGAGCGTGGACAGCCCGCCGTCGCCGAAAAACAAGGCCTGCACCACCGTGACCACGGTGATCACTACCGATTCCAGCCAAGGTCCGAGCAGCGCCACCGCCAGCGTACCCCCGAGCAGGTGTGCGTCGGTGCCCGCCACAATCGGGATCACTGGGGTCTGCAGCACCAACAACAGCGCCGCCGCCAGTCCTGCCAGCGGAAGCTGCCGTGGGGTGGCCTGCTGTCCGGCGCGGTGCACGCACAGGCTCAGTCCGACCACGGCCACCACGGCGCCGGCCACCACCACTTCAGGCGAGACGAAACCGTCAGGAACGTGCACGGCGCCACCAACGCCGCAGTGGCAGTACGACAGGAATGTCCATCGGCGCAACTCCTTCGGGATGACGCGTCCCTACCGTGCCAGGCAAGGCAACGGCCGAAGGTCTGGCTCCCGGGTGACATCACCCGATCACAGTGGCGCGACCGCGCCGGACTCTCACCGGCTTCCTCACACCGTTGCGCACTGGCACCCTAGGCGCTGTGTTCGTCTGGCCGCAAGCGACCCTGCTACCAAGCGCTCGAGTCGAGCACACCCACAATGCCGATCAGCTCGGGGGTGAGCAGGAGGCTGAGCTTTCCCAGACACACCCCGCAACGCCCGATCAACGACAGCACAATCGGCGATCACTTGTGAGCGTCCGAGCGTCAGCGAGGGGATCAGGCACCCGGTACGGACCCAGCGGCGGTGGTAGGCGACGATGGGCGGGTGGACGATGAGAATGAGTTCCCCCCTGAGCCAAGGTCAAGCGAGCCGCCTGTCAGTCCTGGTGTCCGGATCAGCGCCTTGAACGGGTGCACGATCATCGTGAACACCGATCCGCAGACCCGGCTCACCACCTTGGGCTTGGAGGATCCTGAGGGTGAGTTGGTCGCGAGCCGAGTCCTCGGCGGGGACGATCTCCAGCGGCTCGTCGATGCCTTGACTGCCGCCTCGGAAGAAGCCGAGGCGTCTGGTGCCCCGGTGGTGGTCGATGTTTCCCAGGTGATCGGACGAGACTGAGGCGGTCGAGCTCACGGCTGTGGGCACTGCTAGTTCTGCCATCTCACCCGTCCGAGGAGTCCCTGAAGTATGATTACCAGGTTGTCGACGCTGTTCTTGCGTACCCTGCGCGAGGATCCGGCGGACGCCGAGATGCCGAGTCACAAGCTGCTGGTGCGCGCCGGGTACATCCGCCGTGTCTCCCCGGGGATCTACTCGTGGCTGCCGCTGGGCCTGCGGGTGCTGCGCAACATCGAGGCCGTGGTGCGTCAGGAGATGGACGCGATCGGCGGGCAGGAGATCCAGTTCCCCGCGTTGCTGCCTCGGGAGCCCTACCAGGCCACCGGCCGCTGGACCGAGTACGGCGCGGACCTGTTCCGGCTGCGTGACCGCAAGGGCGGCGACTACCTGCTTGGCCCCACCCACGAGGAGCTTTTCACGCTCACGGTGAAGGGCGAGCTCAGCTCGTACAAGGACTATCCGGTGATCCTCTACCAGGTGCAGACCAAGTACCGGGACGAGGAACGCCCCCGCGCCGGGATCTTGCGTGGCCGGGAGTTCCTGATGAAGGACTCCTACTCCTTCGACCTCTCTGACGAAGGACTGGCGCGGTCGTACCGGGCGCACCGCGAGGCCTACATCAAGATCTTCGATCGGCTCGGGTTGCGCTACGTGATCGTGTCGGCGCACTCCGGCGCGATGGGCGGCTCGAAGAGCGAGGAGTTCCTCGCTGAAGCGGAGACCGGCGAGGACACCTTTGTGCGCAGCACCGAGTCCGGGTACGCCGCCAATGTGGAGGCGGTGACCACTCCGGCGCCTCCTGAACTGCCGATCGCGGGGCGAGCGCCGGCCCAGGTACTGCATACCCCGGACACCCCGACCATCGACACGCTGGTGGAACACCTCAACGGGGCAGGTCTGGGCCGGACCTTCAGCGCTGCGGACACCCTGAAGAACGTCATGGTCAAGACTCGGCAACCCGGCGCGCAGCAGTGGGAACTGTTAGGCGTCGGGCTCCCCGGCGACCGCGAGGTCGATATGAAACGGCTGGCGGCCTCGCTGGCCCCAGCCGAGGTGGCGCTGCTGGACGACGCGGACTTCGCCGCCTACCCGTTCCTGGTCAAGGGCTACATCGGGCCGGGCGCGCTCGCCGCGAACCGGGTGCGCTACCTCGTCGACCCCCGGGTGGCGCGGGGCACCGCGTGGGCCACCGGCGCCGACCGCCCCGACCACCACGTGATCGACCTGCTGTGTGGGCGCGATTTCACCCCCAACGGCACGATCGAGGCCGCCCAGGTGTGCGCTGGCGACCCCTCACCCGACGGGGCCGGCACCCTCGTCATCGCCCGCGGTATCGAGATCGGGCACATCTTCCAACTCGGCCGCAAGTACACCGACGCCTTTGCATTGGACGCGCTGGGTCCGGAGGGCACGCCGATCCGGATCACCATGGGTTCCTACGGCATCGGGGTTTCCCGGCTGGTCGGTGCGATCGCCGAGCAGAGCCATGACGCGTACGGGCTGCTCTGGCCGCGGGAGATCGCCCCGGCCGACGTGCATGTCGTGATCGCGGGTAAGGATGAGACGGTCGGTGCCACTGGCGAGCGGTTGGCCGTTGAGCTGGACGCCTCCGGCCTGCGGGTGATCCTTGATGACCGCTTGGCCACTCCTGGGGTGAAATTCGCCGACGCCGAGCTGATCGGCGTGCCGACCATCCTCGTGGTGGGGCGCGGCCTGGCATCGGGTGTCGTGGAGGTCAAGGACCGGTTCAGCGGGGAACGCACCGAGGTACCGGTCGAAAGCGTGGTGGCGCACCTGCGGGAACTGTGTAACAAGTGAGGTGTCAACCGGCCAGGAAGCTCAGCCGGACCGTGCGGACCGGGTTGTCGACGTTGATATCCACCAAGCAGATCGACTGCCAGGTGCCCAGAGTGAGTTGCCCACCGAGCACCGGCACGCTGGCGTAGGGCGGCAGGAGCGCCGGCAGCAGGTGGCACCTGCCATGCCCCGCAGAGCCGTGCTGGTGGCGCCACCGGTCGTCGGCGGGTAACAGCTCGCGCAGCACGGTGAGCAGGTCGGTCTCGCTACCAGACCCGGTCTCGATCATCGCGAGGCCGGCGGTGGCGTGCGGCACCCAGACATGCAGCAGGCCGTCACGGGCAGCGGCCCGGTGCAGAAAGGCGTGACAGTCCTTGGTGATGTCATACACCTGTTCCCGCGAGCCGGTCTGGATGCGAATTTGCTCGGTGTGCACGGTCCCACGGTAATCGCTTGTCCGGATCTCATGCGGGTGCTCCGGGAAACGGCACGGTCACCGGGCTGGTGCCCGCCCTTGCCCGCCAGCGGGTTGCCCACAGCGCCGCGACGGTGAGCGCGTCCAGCGCGGCAGCGCGCAGGCCCAGATGGGCCGGGCTGCGCTCGATCACCGAGCGCCACGCCGCGGCGGCGTCGGACTCCGCGGTGATCGCCAATCGCAGGGCCGAGGCGGCATCGGTGACCGGTTCTGGGGTGAGGTAGCCCGGTTCGGGTGGCACCGGCGGCACGCCCGCGTCAGTCAAGACCCGTTCCGTGGCGTCCCGCCGAGCCTGATGCGCGGTCGCGGCCTCCTCGAGCTGACCGTTCAACGCACCCGGGGCAAAGGCCTCCACCACTCCATACACCCAGATCGCGGCATGCTCCGCCGCCAGGGCGCCCTGCACGGCATCCACCGGCACCTGACTCGGGCTCATGACAGCAGCGCCGCGTGGGTCGCGCAGCAGGCAGCTACCGACGCCAGCAGCGCCGCGCGGTACCCCGGCAGGGTCATGACCAGTCCGGCGGCCTCGTCGTGTGCCGCGCGCACCGCCTGAGCGAGGACCCCTCGGGCGCTAGTCAGCTCGGGAGTGGCTGGCTGGGGCGCAGCCGGCGGGGAGGCGCTGTGAGGAGCTGGCCTGGGCCGGACCCGACGCAGTTCGGCGCGCAGCGTCGCCGCATGCGTCCTGCGGTCCGTGGCCAGCGCCCTGGCCGCTGCCGCCAACGCGGGGTCGGCGCCGGCCGCTAGCTGCGCCACCGTGCTCGCCTGGGTCGCGTCAGCCTCGGCGCGTCGGGCTGGTGACTCCAGCGGATCGGGCACCTCGGGTATGCGTACCGGTAGGGTGCACCCGGTCAGCGCCGCCGGCCCGGCCACCGACAGCGTGGCTGCGGCGGCCAGCACACGGCGACGGGTGGGGCCGGCTTCTGACACGGTTGGCCATCTTGCCAGGATCGGGGTTTGTCGGGGGATTAGCACCGTGATCCACTCGGCGCGGGGTGATCCTGCGACGCGATACCCTAGGTAATCCCGACGGGGGCACGCCGCGCGGGGTCGGCGCCCGCGGAGGCACAGCATAGACAGCCACAGCTAGAGACAGCCACAGCTAGAGACAGTACAGTCGCTTCTCGTCAGGAGGCCACGGTGAGTGCCCGTCCCGCACTTCCCGGCTCAGCAACCGAGTCGGTGGTGCGCGACGCGGTGGCCGGCACCGGGTTCGATTTCGAGAGCCTGGAACAGGTGCGCGTAGGCCAGCGTTGGCTGATCCGAGTGATCATCGATTCGGACGCTGGCGTCGGGCTGGACGACATCGCCACGGTGAGCCGCGCGGTGTCGCTGGCCCTGGACCAGCGCGATGAGCTGGTTGCTGGCCCCTACACCCTGGAGGTGACTTCGCCCGGAGTGGACCGGCCGCTGACTCAGCCACGGCACTGGCGGCGCAACCGGCTGCGGCTGGTCCGGGCCGCCCTGGTATCCGGAGGGGAGCTGGTCGGCCGGATCGGCGACTGCGATGACGAGGGTGTCACGCTGCTGGCGTCGGGAGCCCTGTGCCGCCTGCGCTACGCGGAGCTGCGCCGGGCGGTGGTGGAAGTGGAGTTTCGCCCGCCGCCTGCCTCTGAGCTCGCTGCGCTCGACGGCGCGAGACGGCAGGATTTGGAGGAACGGTGAACGTCGATATTGCCGCGCTACGCGCCATCGAACGGGACAAGGACATCTCCTTCGAGACGGTTCTCGAGGCCATTGAGACGGCGCTGCTCACCGCGTACAAGCACACCGACGGCCATCAATCGAACGTGCGTATCGACGTTGACCGCAAGACCGGTCTGGTCCGGGTGCTGGCGCAGGAACTCGACGAGGACGGCAATGTCCGTCAGGAGTGGGACGACACCCCCGAGGGGTTCGGTCGGATCGCGGCCACCACGGCCCGCCAGGTCATCCTGCAACGGCTGCGCGACGCCGAGCACGAGCGCACCTTTGGTGAGTTCTCGGCCAAGGAGGGCGAGATCGTCGCCGGGGTCGTGCAACGCGACGCCAGGGCCAACGCCCGTGGGGTGGTGGTGGTGCAGATCGGCGAGACCGAGGGCGTGATCCCGCCGGTAGAGCAGGTGCCCAGGGAGACCTACCGGCACGGCGAGCGGATCAAGTGTTACGTCGTGGGAGTGGCCCGGGGACTGCGCGGACCGCAGATCACCCTGTCCCGCACGCACCCCAACCTGGTCCGCCGGCTGTTCGCCTTGGAGGTTCCCGAGATTGCCGATGGGACCGTGGAGATCCCCGCGGTGGCCCGGGAGGCGGGGCACCGCTCGAAGATCGCCGTCCGGTCGACGTTCGCGGGAGTCAACGCCAAGGGCGCCTGCATTGGGCCGATGGGTCAGCGGGTTCGCAACGTGATGAGTGAGCTGGGTGGCGAGAAGATCGACATCATCGACTACGCCGAGGACCCTGCGACGTTCGTGGGCAACGCGCTGTCCCCGGCGAAGGTCGTCTCGGTGCAGGTGATCGATGCCCGGGCCAAGACAGCCCGGGTCGTCGTCCCGGACTTCCAGCTGTCGCTGGCGATCGGCAAGGAGGGGCAAAACGCCAGGCTCGCCGCCCGGCTGACCGGATGGAAGATCGACATTCGAAGC
>Ga0213881_10000067_pt1 | contig 86838 bp, 81 predicted proteins | sample BarmaccoBMER_R08_FD_160104 | JGI IMG/M metagenome (GOLD analysis project Ga0213881, IMG submission 160104) | Barbacenia macrantha exposed rock microbial communities from rupestrian grasslands, the National Park of Serra do Cipo, Brazil - ER_R08 ...
CTAGGGCGGGATTCCGGCGGCTGGGGCGGGATTCCGGCGGCTGGAGGCGCGGTCGCGGGCTGGCGATACGCGGATATTTCGGCATATGAGCACGTCAGGCTGCCGACCGTGGTGCACTTGCAATAGCCAGGAGGAAAATTCGGGCGGCTTTCGATCGGTTTTGTGCATGAGATCCCCGGCATGTATCACGCGTGCGCCTTGGGTGTCTTGTGTGCGAGAAGTCTCGGCTGGAGTTGCGAGTGGCACATTCTCGCAGTTCGGACAAGCCGGGCAGGGAGGTGCAGGGCCGCAGGATGCGACGGTTAACGCGGACCGTGCCGGTGGATGAGGAGGGGATGGGCCATGCCCGTACGCAAACGAGCCCTGCGCAGCGCGCTGCGCGTCCTTGTAGTGGCTGGCTGTGCCGCGGGCGGGCTGGCCGCGGGCCAGGCCGCGCACGCGGCCCCGGCTGCGAAGACCCCGCCCGGGACGTATGCCTACGTCACCGACTCGGGCGGCAACGCCGTCTCGGTGATCAACACGGCTACGAACTCCGTCACCGCGACGATCGGCGTGGGCAGCGTTCCGCTGGGTCTCGCGGTGACCGGTGACGGCAAGCGCGTCTATGTCACCAACAGCCTGAGTAACACCGTATCGGTCATCGACGCGACCACAGACACCGTCACGGCCACCGTGACGGTCGGGCAAGATCCGCAGGCGGTGGCCGTCACGCCGGACGGCACGCAGGCGTTCGTGGCCAACAACGTCGCCGACACGGTATCCGTCATCAACACCGCGACGAACTCCGTCACCGCGACGATCAACGTCGGGGTCCACCCCGAGGGCGTCGCCATCTCGCCCGACGGCACGCGGGCCTACGTCACCAACGACGGCAGCGGCAGCGTCTCGGTGATCGACACGAGCAACGACACCGTCGTCACCACGATCAACGTCGGCGCCATCCCGGTCGGGGTTGTCGTCGTCTCCCCGGACGGGTCGCACGTGTGGGCCGCAGACGCCGGCGACGGCACGGTCTCGGTGATCAGCACCTCGGACGACTCGGTCAAGACGATTTCGGCCGGCGGTTCCCCCTACGGCATCGCCGCCTCCAGCAGCGGGAACACCGTCTACGTCACCGACCGGGCCGGCAACGAACTCCGGGTCATCTCGGCCGCCTCGCTGACCATCACCGGCGGCGTCGCGACCGGGAACACGCCGCAGCAGGTCGCGCTGACCCCGGACGGTTCGCACGCATACATACCTAACCTCAACGACGGCACGGTCTCGGTGATCAACCTGTCCACGGAGACCGCCGGAACGCCGATCACGGTGGGAAGCTCGCCTCTCGGCGTGGCCATCGGCACGATCCTGCCGGACCCGACCACTCTGACGGCCGGCAGCGGGCACCTGTCGCTGCTGCCGCTCGGCGCGTCGGGCCTGAACGCGACGCTCACCAGCAACGGGACACCGCTCGCGGGCCAGACCATCTCATTCACCGCCACCGACGGCACGCCGCTGTGCCACGCGGTGACCAACGCCAGCGGGTACGCCGTCTGCAACGCCGTCCCGCCCATCCTCACCACCCTCAGCGTGCTGCTCGGCGGCTATAACGCCACCTTTGCCGGAACGGTTTACTACAAGCCTTCGTCGGCACATGGCTCGCTCCAGCTGCTCTGACAGGGGGACCACAAGGCGGGGGCCGCACCGATCAGGTGACGGCCCCCGCGGCGCGTACGAACAGCGCGATGTCGGTGGCCTCCGCCAGGGAATGATCGGGGTGGTCTGTGCGCGTGGGACGCCATCCGCAGCTCCGCAGCAATTCATCCACCGCGGCCGGGGTGTAGAAGCTCTGCCGCTGCTCGCCAGAGGCATTGCGCCGCAGCGGCGAAAGTGACGGCGAAGGCGGCCGGCCGTCGATGGCGAAGCTGACCAGCAGCAGGCTCCCAGGTGCGGCGCCTGACCGCAGCTCGGTGAGTAGCGTGGTGACCGTGCGATGACGCAGATAGAGCAGCACGCCTTCACAAAGGAACACCGCGGGGCGCATCGGGTCGAAGGTTGTCTCAGACAGCACGTCCATGACACGGTGCACGGTGAAATCTGCCGCCGCGAAGTCGATGTGGCCGACGCTGACGTCCAGAGCCCGCAGGCGCCGTACCTTGTCCGCCTGAGTGACAGGAAGATCGATCTCCACGAACCTGACGCCCGGTGCCTTGAACCGCAGTGCTCTGCTGTCATAGCCGGCGCCGAGGATAACGACCTGGGCAAGCCCGGCTCGCAGGGCACCCAGCAGCTCCTGGTCGAAAAACTCGGTCCGGGCGGCCAGGAAACGCTCGAACGGCGCGTTGTCGGCGGCAAGGCTCGCATGCAGACGGTGTTCGCCCCGCAGGTCGCCAGCCGGCGTGTGCGGGCGCGGCAGCCGGGCGCGGATGAGGGCGACGTGACGAGCCGATGCCGATGGCCGCACGGGTGCCACCTCAAAGCTGGGGCAGGATGACTGGCTTACCGCTGTCGCGTCGTGCCTCGAGATCACGGTGCGCCGCGGCGGCCTCTTCGAGAGGGTACTTCCGGCCCATCCGCGGGGTCAGGGTGCCGTCACCGAGCCATGTCAGCACGTCGCGTGCCGCGGCCTCGAGCTCATGGCGCCGTGCGACGTGATGGGTGAGCACGGGCCGGGTGAGGAAGAATGAGCCGACCGTGAGGAGTGACGGGTCGATGGCTGGCACCCTTCCGCTCAACTCCGCCATCAGCACCAGGGTTCCTCGTGGCCGAAGGCAGGCCAGGCTGGTGCTGAAGCTGACCCGGCCGATGCCGTCGTACACAACGTCTACGCCCGCTCCGCCAGTCAGGCGCCGCGCCTGCGCGGGGATGTCCTGCTCCCGAGGGAGCAGGACGGCGTCGGCTCCGGCATCCCATGCGGATCGTGCCAGTTCCGCTGTGGCGGCGGTCGCGATGACCCGAGCCCCTTTCATCTTGGCGAGCTGGGCGACGAGCAGGCGCATCCCGCCGGTCGCGGCATGCACCAGGACCGTGTCGCTCGTCCCGACCTGGTACGTGGAAGTGGTCAGGTATCGAGCGGCCATGCCGTGCATCAGGCCCGCGGCGGCCACCGTGTCTGGCAATTCCGCGGGGACCGGCACCAGGCGCTCGGCCAGGATCACCATCCGCTCCGCATAAGCACCGGTGTGCAGGACCCACCCGACTCTGTCACCTACGCCGACACCGTTCACTCCTGGGCCGATGGCCGCGACCAATCCGCACCCCTCGACGCCGGGCGTGAACGGCAACGGCTTCTGGTAGTAACCGGTCCGCTGGTAGACGTCGAGGAAGTTCACACCAGCGGCGGTCACATCCACCACGACCTCCCCCGGCCCCGGGCGCGGCGTTGGCAGGTCGACGACCGCCAGCGATTCCGGACCGCCCCGCTCGGATACCACCACCGCGCGCATTCGCCACCTCTCAGGTCGAGTCTGGCTGGGGCGCCACGGTGCGGCGGTGGCGCCCCGGCTTCATCACGTAACCGGACCGAGCTCACAGGCACAAGGTGTCGCAGTTCTCGCACACGCAGCAGTAAGAACTGCCGCAGCTGTCGAAGACGTCGTCGTAGATCTCTGTGGTCATGGCCTCCCACGCCACCTGGCTGACGTCTTCGGCTTCGAGGTCGAATACATCCTGATTACTCATTTCCGATCCCCTTCCTTTCTCGTTGGGCCTTGGTCAGCCCGACGTTTCGACGTAAGCGTCGTAGAGGAATTTATTGTCAGGGCATCGCTCGTAAGAGGTTACCCCTCCGCCGGCCGCCTCCCAGAGACCGTACAGCCAGACCTTCTCAATTCCTTCGGTGCAGAGTATTCCGATACGGAATGACCCCGGCGGGTAAGGGCAGTATGTTTCGGCGTAGGTTTCGCCATCGGTATAGATTGGGCAGTCATCGGGATTTATGTTCGGGACTACTCTTGAAGCAGCAGATGCCGCCGTGTGCCCGGAGGCAGTGGCCGCGGAGGCCGGTGAGGCCAGTGCCAGCCCGGCGATCGCCACGCCGCACAGAGCGGTAGCCGCGGAGTACGTCAGCTTACGCATTCCAGATTCCTTCCCTCGATCAGTCGACCGTGTTAATACCCATGGAGTTGTAGAACCAGTTAGTCGGGCATCGAGCGTAGGATGTATGCCCGCCGCCAGCCGGCTCCCAGGGTCCGTCAAAGTAGCGGATAGTACTCCCGAAGCCACACGTTATCCACACCTGGAATTCTCCTGGCGGGTAAGGACAGTAGGCTTCTCCGTAACTTTCGCCATCGGTAAATTCGGAGCATTGAAGCGGATCGATATCCGGTGTTACTCCCAGGTGGGTGGCGACGGAGGGCGTTACAGCTTTAACGGTCGCAGCGGAGGCTACCGGAACGAGGGTCAATCCGGCGATCGCCGCGCCGGACAGCGCTATGGCGATGCGGATAAACCCGCTGGCCGGGAACCGCCGTCCAGATGTCATGCCCATGAATAAATTCCTTTCCGAATTATGTTCACTTCTGGATATCTTCCTTTCTCGTTACCGGTTCTTCTGGTCAGTAACCGAGGAACGCCGCCAGCCTGGTCATCCGGCGGGTCATTTCGGGGTGGAGGCCCCAGGCCGGATCGAAGATGACCGGGCCCGGCTCCGGGATCGTCCGTAGCTTGGGAGTGCGCAGGAATTTGGCATCACCACCACCCAGGTCCCCGCTCATGCCGTGCCCGGCGAATTGCCAGTCCTCGGTGCGGAGCATTCGTCCGATGATGCCTGCGTCACACGTCAGGCCCAGCCATTCGCAGATCTGCCGGATCCAGTGGTCGGGGTCACGCAGCAGATCCTCGGCACGGACCCGGAGCCATCTCTCGGACGGCATCCGCGCCAGGCGCTTGGCGACCCTCAAATGGGCGAGATACCAGGCCGAGGCGGAGCGCACGATCAAACTCTGTCCGTTGTCCGCCCAGCGGGGCCGCATGTGCTGGTGCATCGACCGCTGAGTCGTCACGGGATGCCGAGTCAGGTGAATGAAGCGAGCATTCGGGTACGCCGTGATGCACGCGTCCAATGCCTGATCGGAATGCGTCGAGTCAGGTGACTTCTCCAGTCCCGTGCGCGGCCGCACCAGGTCCAGTAGATGGTCCATCAGCCGTACGGTCGGCCATTCCGCTCGCTGCCCGAGCCAGGCTTCGGCCCGCGCGATCGCGTCCGGGCTCTGAGATCGCTCGTGCAGCTCGGCGACAGCGCGCAGCACGCCAGTCAGGCGACTGCGGGCCCAAGGTCGCGGCAGATCCGGCCGACGCGCCTGCTCGGTCAGCAGTCCAGCCACATCGGGAACGCTGAAGAGCAGCATCTCCGGAAACCCGTAAAGGTCAGGGTGCCCGCCGAGCAGGGCCAGGGACACGGTGGAAAACGACCGGATAGGGGCCAGCAGGAACAGCGGTGCGTGCTCCGTGCACCTGGGCCGTATGGTGAGCGGCGCATCATGGTCCATCGACGTTGTCGTCGTCATGCCCTTCTCCGGTGTCGTGGCCGGGATACCCGGCCAAGGGGCGGGCGTGGCCTAGCGAGACGGTGAAGATGTGGTTCGACCGGCCATCCACCAAGCGGACCGCCTCGGTGATCCGGTGATGCGGTCCCGCATAGACACACCCGGCCAGGCCCAGGCTGATCGCGGACAACCACGCCCCGTAGCCCAGCGTGCCCGCACGGATCAGCAGGGGCCCGTACTGTGTGGAACCGGACCGGCCGGCCGCTGAGATATCCGCACAGATCAGCAGCAGGCACGCCGCGTCCGCGTATGCCGCCCGCAACGAGTCCAGCCACGGAGCGGCGGCCAGCTCCGAGAACGGCCCGGCCGCTGAGTCGTCGACGCTCAGGTAAAGGCCGGGCGCGAACCCGGTCATCCGCAACGCCGCTACCAGTACGGTGTACTCGATCGCGCCGTGAGCCTCGGCTGGCCAGACGGCGCGCTCTGCCTCGCGCGCTCGTTCGATGATGGTCTGGACGCCTTGCGGCGCTACCGCACCATCGGTGAACTGGCGCACCGCACGGCGACGCGCCAGCACGGCGTCAGCAGAACCGATGGGCCAGGCGGTAGCCGGACGGGAGTAGGGTCCGCCGTCCGGATGGCCCTCGCGGGTCCCGAGCAGAGCGCGTACGTCGAGCGACAGTTCGCCTGCTGGAATCAGCGGCATGATGTGGCTCCTTCCAGGCTGGCCCCATCCACGACCGCGACCGCGGTCACCAGCTCACCGCCGGCTTCGAGTTCCAGCAGGTCGAACAGGCCGGCCGACCAGGAGGGAGCGAACGACACCGCGACGCCTCTGGCCGCTGCTGCCACCGACAACTGGAGCGCGGCGCATCCGGTGTCGAGGTGCGAAAGCCGCAGGGCGAACTCCTCGTACTTGTGAGCTATGCGGCTCACGGACACGACGAAGATCAGCGCCACGTCACGCGGTCCACATCCGGTCCTGGCGGCCAGCAGGCTGTCAAGCGGGACCCGGTCCGCCCGGACCGGCAATATCCGATGTCCGAGGTCGTCGTACCGGAAGAGGGTTCCGGGCAGCCCGAACAGATCGCGCTCGGTCACCACGTAGAGCTGAACGGAACCGAGGTTTCCGCCAGACGGCGCCCACCGGGCCATCAGACGTTCGCCGGGCGGCGGCGTGCGGAATCCCGCCGTACAGGCGAGGAGCTCAGCCAGCCGCCCCGCGCCCGCGCTCAGCTCGCCGCCGAGATCACGCGCTGGAGCAGGCGGGAACGGATCCCGTTCATGCTGGAGCGCCGCTATCCGCCGCAGCCCGTCGCGCGTACGGATCTTCGGCTTGGTGAGCACGGCCGGGCGGATGTGGTGCTGCCACTCATAGGCGAGCGCGAGCGCTTCCGCTGTTCCGGTGCCCGCGGGCGGGGCCGCACAGCCGCATGCCGCGCAGCCGGTCGCGGGAAGCACGTCGAACGATTCCGTGCGCCACGCGGGTCGTGTCACCCGCGTCATCCGCCATGGCCGGGACGGATTACCGGTATGCGCGAGCGCCATCATGATCTCCGCCGTCAGCAGAGCGGCCGTCACGCCGGACGGCACCCGCGATCCGAGCGCCGCGCCACCCAGATCGGCGTAGCCTGCCCGGAAGCAGCGCACGCACGGCGTCCAGCCGTCGTAGAACACGGGCCCGATCTCCGTGTTGTCCGCGCCATCGGCAAACCTGAGCACCGGGACCCCGGAGCCGCGGGTGAGCATCACAGTGCCGGCGAGGGCAGGACCGCCATCGTCGAGGACCGCCACGAGGCGGCGGGGTGAGCGGGCGAGGCGGGTGATGTCCTCGGGCCCGACCGGATGGGCCGCGTTCCGCACGCTCACGTCGCCGATGCCGGTCTCCGCGAGGTCTGCCGCTACCGTCGCCGCGATCGGCTCGCTGGCTACCAGGAGCGCCGCCGCGCCGCCGAGGGCCCAGGCCAGGTCCTCGGTGCAGGCCATGCCGGGGACCACGCTCATCGTACGGGAGAAATACGCCGTGACGTGATCGGCGGCATCAGCGGCTCCCGTGGATGGATGACCGGGCCACTCGAGCAGGCCAGAGCCGTCCAGGACGGCGAGCAGCCGGTCAACGGAGGACTGGTCGAGGTCAGTGGCAGCGGCGATCGAGTCCGATTGGCGGGTCCCGTCCAGAAGGGGCAGCACCCGTGGAAGCAGCGATGTGACGGACTTACCGGTCAGCTTGCGCCGCCGCGGGCCACCATCCACGAGCAGGGCGTCACCATCAGGCGCCATCACCAGGCCGCGGCAGAGTCTCGGGTAGCGAGTACCTGCCATCATGACCGGACCGCCGCGCTCATGGTGATCCCGGCGAGGTCGAACGGCAGGTGCGGATCGCCGGAATGCTGCTCGCGTTCGCAGTCGTGACAGCTGATGACGCGATGGGCGCCGATACGCCCCGACAGCACGTCGAACGCGAACACCACACCGGTCTCCGCGTTGGTGAGAAACTGGGTGGCCACCGCGGCAGCGAGACGCGCGTGATGCGGCAGGTACCCCGTGGGACTCAGCGCAGCATCGAGGTCGTACGCGGCATTGAGTACCGCGCTGGCGGCGTATTCGGTGTCGTGCTGGAACCGCCGGGCCCGGTAGCACTTGAAGCAGGGTCCTGACGGCGGGCACACCAGCGGGCCGACGCGCAGGACCGGGTGCTCCATCACGACCGGCAGCCAGGGTCTGCCATGTTCGTAGGCCCACTGGTCGGCGCGTTCGCACAATGCCCACGCCGGTCGCGGTACGACGACGACGATCGCGGTGGCATCTCCGGTGAACGCGCTGGCGAGATCATCAGCTCCGGTCTCGCGGCTACCTGGGAATTCCTCGGCCAGGAATCGCGCGACCCGATGCCCGAAGTCTTGCGATGCCACGACGTACAGCGAACCTAGGCGAATGGCTGTGGCCATGGATTCAACTCCTCTTCACCGGCACTGGGGTGGCCCATCAGCAGCGGGGCATCGTACAGGCGTGGATGGGCGCGATATTGAGCGAGCGGGTGCAGCGACATCGGCTGCAGCCCTGGGATCACGACACAGACAGCCGTCAGGCCGACGTCGGCGAGTTCCCTGCACGTGCGATCGACGGCGACTGCCCGCATGCCCCGGTCGGCCAGTGCCCTGGTGATTGCCGTCAGCGCATCGGACGCGCCCGCGGGCAGCGGGGATCGCGGCGGTGCGACCCGCAGTTGCGCGTCGGTCGTCAGGAAGCCGAACGCCGACGCCATCTCCGGCCGCCCCATGAATGCGGCACCGTCCGTGATGCTCAGGAAATCACGGAAGTCCGCTGGCACCTCGGGCAGATCGAATCCGGGCAGCCGGTAGCGCATGACCTCCAGGAGCGCCTTGTCGATCGCCGCCGTGATGGTGCGGCCGGTCCCGCACGACACGGCTTGCCGCATACGCACGTCGGACGGCGCTATCTGGAGGCAGTAGACCGTCGGTACTCCCATATCGGTCGTGGCGTCAAACAGGTAGGTTTCAACGAAGTGCCGCTCGCACCAGTCGAGCACCTCGCCAGCGAGCTCCGAACGGCTCTGCGCGGAGACCACGGGGAGGGCGAGCCGCTGTAGCCAGGTGATGGCGATCGCGTCGCGTTCGATTACCTCGCACATGCCCCCGACAAGCGCCTCGACCGGATCGGTGTGTACCGCGTAACCCGTAGAGATCCGATACCAGAAGCGCTCGCCAGGGCGCGGGTCAAGGAGCCGGTAACAGGCCATGACCGCCGGGACCCAGACAGGCTCACCGGTGGCCAGATCGGTACCCCGTACCCAGCGGATCGTCGCGTCCGGGTCGACCGGCGACAACGGGCATCCTGCAACGGCGAGTTCCCTGGCCGAACAGCGAGGTACCGACTCCAGGTCCACGACGGCACCGTCCAGCTCAGCCGCTCTCGCCCAGCGGACGGTCTCCCCAAGGAAGTCACCGGCGCTGTACCTCTCGGCAGCCTCGGCGATCGCGATGAGGCGCCCGCCGCCGGGGTCGTCCGGGTCGAATCCCGCCCCCGTATGTCCACGAATCCGCAGCTGAGCGCCAGTTCTGATGGGCTCGGGCAATCCGCTTCCCAACCGTGCTCGCCAGGGAGTGAACCAGTCCAGCCCGCGCGCCGGGCGACGTGCCCAGACGTGCGAAACGACCCCGTAGGGGGAGACAAGCGCGTCAATACGATCGAGTGACCTGGTCTGGCCCATCCGCGTCTCCCCCTCCGTCACCCGCGCCCGCGAGTTCGCGGCGTGCTGGCTTGTGCTGGCTTGTGTGGACACCATCCTGTTGAGCCGCGCTAACGGCTCTCCCACAGATCGCCCACGCGGCGGAATACGGTGACGGGCTGTCGAGCCACCGTACGTTCGTTATAAAGAAGGGTTTTACTGAAGACGGAGGGTGAGATGGGAAACGCGTCCGTCCTCGCGCTGTTGCTGATGCGCGTGGTCATCGGCATCGTGATGATCGCGCACGGTGTCAATCACTGGCGCGGCGGCGGTCGCATCGAGGGCACCGCCCGGTGGTTCGCTGGCCTGGGCTTGCGGCACGGGAAGCTGCAGGCCTGGCTGAGCGTGGTGACCGAGATCGGCGCGGGGTCGCTGCTTGTCCTGGGACTGCTGACGTCGCTGGCCTGCGCCGCGGTCATCTCCGTCATGCTGATCGCCGGCCTGCTCGCGCACCGGCCGAACGGCTTCTTCGTGTTCCGCGAGGGCTACGAGTACGTCCTCGTCCTGTCGGTGGCCTGCCTCGCGCTGGCCGTGCTGGGACCCGGACGCTGGTCGCTGGACAACGCGGCCGGTAGCGCTGTTACCGGGTGGACGGGCGGGGCTGTCGCGCTGGGGGTGGCTGTGGTTGCGACGGCCGGGCTGCTGGCGACGTTCTGGCGACCGAAGGCCGAGTAACCAGCGCCTCGGTCTGCTCGGCGCAGATCTCCCGCAAAGCCTGGGGCGCCAGCCGGCACAGTCCGGGGAAGTTCAGGTAGCCGTGCGGCATGCCAACGTACTCGGTGAGCCGGACGGGCACCCCGGCGGCTCGCAGGGCCGCGGCATAGCGCACCCCGCCGTCCCGGAGCGGGTCATGCTCACCGACCTGTATCAGCGCCGGCGGCAGGCCGCTGTGGTCGGTGGCGAGCAGCGGCGACGCCCGAGGATCGCTGGGATCGGCGTCGCCGAGGTAGTAATCGCGGTATGCCTTCATCTCTGGCCCGGAGATGAACGGCGTGTTCGCCTTGGCGGGCGGTGTGGACGTCAGGTCGACCCCTGGGTAGAGCAGGACCTGGTGGGCGATCGCCGGCCCGCCGCGGTCACGGGCCAGCAGGCAGGTCACCGCGGACAGGTTCCCTCCGGCGCTCTCCCCCATCACGCCGATGGGACCGCCGGCGCCCAGCGCCGCGGCGTTCTCCGAAGCCCACAGCAGCGCCGCGTAGCTGTCGTCCACGGCGGCCGGGAACCGGTGCCGCGGCGCGAGCCGGTAATCCACCGACACCACGACCGCCCCCACGGTCACCGCGACGTTGCTGCACCGCCAGTCGGACAGGCGCGGCGCACCGAAGACGAAGCCGCCGCCATGGAAGTTCAAGATCAGCGGCCTGCCCCCGGAAGCGGCCCGGACCGGCTGGTAGACACGCACCGGTAGCTGTCCGGCCGGTCCCGGGATGGTCCGGTCGGTCACCTCGGTCCCGGGCGCCACCTTCCCGAGAATGAAGTTGGTGAGCGCGTTGTCGGGTATGCGCCTGCCCCTGGCCTGCAGGGCGAGGACTTCGGCTTCCCCTCGCAAGAGCCCCTGGGTCTGGCGGCGGGTCACCCACGCCCACACGCGCAGCCGTCGATCCATCGGTGCCATACCAACCTTCATTCCCCGCCGGCGCCCGTTATGACCGCAGCCGTCGCGGGCCTGGATCTTATGGGATAGTCACGGGGACTGTCGCGGTGCCGACGCGGGCGAGGACGAGATAGGGGCCGTTGGCCGGGGTGCCGCCGGGCGCCACAGTGGCCGTCGCGGTTACCGGCATGCCTGGTGCCGTAGCGGCTATCAGCGTGAGCATCGCGGCGCTCAGGCTGGTGCCCGTGCCCGTGCTGTTCATGATCACCACCGGTGCGGGGGTCCGCTGCAGCGCCTGGCGGGAGACCCAGCCCTGGTAGGGATTCGTCTGGCCGGTCACGACCGTCGTCGATCCGGCCCCGATCACCTGGCCGGGCAGCGGGACCCGGGTGATCCGCAGGGCGGTGGCCGGGATCGCGGGCGACGTGGCGGTCGCGGCGGTGGCGGGAGCGGTGGCCGTGGCCGAGGAGGCGGTCACCGACGTGACCGTCAAGCCCGGATCCAGATGCCACAGCTGCTGGTAGTTCTCCTGTCCGGAGCCCCGGTCCAGGACCAGCATGAAACCGGGTCCCTGGTGGACGTACACGCTCCTGCTGCGCGGCCCGCCGGACGCGTCGTCGGAGAGCTCATAGAACTGGCTGGCCGGGCCGATCTCGCTGGTGGTGAGCACGGTGGCCGCCGCCCCGCGGAACCCCGCGTCCGGTGAGATGAACGTGCTGGCCGCCTCGGGGGAACGGAGGTAGTTCCGGTACGCCGAGACCTCATACCCGGTGTGCCCGGCATTGACGATCAGGTTCCGGCCCCGCGAGTAATAGGTCAGGCCCATGTGGTCATCGTGGCCGTGTACCTGCCGGCCCGGCCCGAACCGCAGCGAGTAGAACGTCCCCCCGGGGCCCCAGGCCGAGCGCCCGAAGACGTACCCGGCGTCGTACACCGCCACCAGGGGCAGCCGTTGCGCCCGGAGGGCCGGCGGGGGCTCCACGTAGGTGTCACCGATCTGCACCAGGTTGCCATCTGGCTGGGTGGCCTCGGCCAGGAACGCCGGCATCTTCGCGATCCGCGCGGCGATGCCCGGCGGCAGCGGGTACCCGCAGCCCGCGAGCTCCGGCACGCCGCCCTGCCACAGGTCATAGACGAACCTCTCATACCCGGTGGCCTGCTCATTGACGACGCCCTGGGGGTCGATGGACGGGCCGAGCCGGTTCGGCTGGAACGACGACAGGATCTGGCTGTCCGCGGTCTGCCGCCACTTCAGCGCGTCACCGCCGAACGCGCCCGGCGGGTAGGCACAGCCGATCCGCATCAGCTTCAGGTCCTGCACCAGGCCGTGGTTCCACGGGCCCTGCCAGTGCGCCGCCAGGTAGTTCACGCTGGCATCGATCTGGTCCGCGATCCACGCCTGGCCGGGGAAACCCTCGGACAGGCAGATCATCGTCTGCGGGTCGCGGCCGGAGACCGGGACCCCCGCGAGCCAGCTTCTGATGATCGCCTCGGCCCGGGCCAGGTAGGCCCGCGCGCCCGGCCCGCCCGCAAGGTAGCCGGAGATGAGCATCTCGATCCAGCCGCCGGACTGGAAGTCCTGCTGCCACGTCGGATGGTGAAACGGATTCTGGGTCCAGTTGATGTCCCCGTCCCGGCCCGGGTCGACCGTTACGGCGGGAAACGGCGAGATCGTCAGCTTCCCCGCCATGATCTCGTCAGCCGCCGCCTTGCCGAACCCGGGCAGCCCTCCGCAGGCCCTCGCCGCGGCCATGTCCGCTGCCGCCGTCGGTTGCGCTGGCCCGCTGGCCGCCGCCCTTCCCCGACCGGGAGAGACAGGCGCGGTACACGCCGCGACAGCTACCGCGAGCAAGCCGGCAGCGACAGCAACAACAACGGAGGCTCCGCGCCGCTTTGCCCGCATACCTAACTTCGCCGCAGCCATAGGCACATACCCACGGTAGTAAGCGTGGCCCCGCGGCGCGTCAGTCTCGAGGATGACACGGCGCCGACGTGATCGAGGTGCCGGTTTTACAGGCCGTCGTCAAGTTGTTCCCAGGTGAGCTCAAGCCGGAACGGCGTGGCGGTGTCCACCGCGTGGAAGTCACGACCACGGACTCGGAGTTCCTGGGAGATGTACTGGCCGTCATAGGCGAGCAGCAGCCGCTCGACCGAGATCGCCGGGCCATTATTGTTTGTCATCCGCACAATCCAGTAGTGCGGGATGCCCGCAGCGGCATACTCTGCCCGCTTATCCCGTATGTCGGTAGTAACCGAATCAGCGGAGACGATCTCCAGCACGAGTACGCAGTCCGATGCGTACGGCCGGTCACCCCATCGGCCGCGCTCTTCATCTATGCACCTGTAAGCGACGACGTCGGGGCTCCGGAAGTGGAACCTCGGTGCCTCTGAGATCATCACGTCGATGTCCCCGACCACGCGATGACACGTACTATCCCTGGCATCCGCGCGCTTGACCGCATCACGCAAGGCCACTACGAAGTTGACCTGGATTCCCTGATGGCTCGGGGTTGGCCGCTCGCAGCGAACCAGCCAGCCATCGACAACCTCGATCAGCTTGCAGACGTCCTCCGGCAAGCCGAGGTAGAGGTCACGACTGATTTCCGGCAGGAAGGCCGCCGCCTTGTAGTCCGCGGGATCGAGCGGGTAGGCCATAGATCGAGCGTACCTGCGCGCCGCCAGCCAACCCTGCCGCCGCGCCGACCCGCTGCGATTGCGGTCATCTCAGGTTCCGTAGCCTTAGGTGACATGCTGGACCGGCTGACCCTGCTGCCACTGCCCATCCTGGGGGGCGAGCGCGTCACCCTGCGGGAATCCCGGGAATCAGACATCGCTGACCGGCTGCGCCATCCCATCGACCCCGAGGAAGAGGACGGTTACGGATCAGCGTGGCGGCGGGAGTGGGATGGACGGCGATATCACACTCGCGAGTACCTGACAGCCAGACGAGAGCCGCCAGACAAGAACGCTTATACCTGGATGGTCGAGTACGGCGGTCACTGCATCGGCAGTGCCGGGCTGCGCGTGGACGCCGGCCAGCACTGCGCGACCTATTCGGTGGGCTTGTTCGTAGCCGCGACGCGTGGCCGCGGGCTGGGCCGTGAGATCACCCGCCTCGTCCTCTCGTGGGGATTTGACACGCTGGGCCTGCACCGCGTCCAACTCGAGGTGCTCGCCGACAACATCCGCGCCATGAACTGCTACCTGGCATGCGGCTTCCGCCGGGAAGGGATCCGCCGCGAGGCCCAGCTGTACCCAGACGGCTGGAAGGACCTCGTCCTCATGGGAATCCTGCGCTCGGAATACCAGCGTCTGGAACGCCATCCCCGCTTACTTCAGCTTGCCGTGGTCTGGCTGGAAGGGCTTCGGCGAGCGGGGCGTGCAGGATCACCAGATCGGCCGGCAGGCCGGGGCGGACCCGGCGCGGCGGGCCGCCGGGGTCCTCGGGCGCAGCCGGACCTCGGCATCCGGCTCCGGAGTAACCGACGGTGCCGCATGCTCCGCTATGACTGGCGCGGCCGTGATACCAAGCAGTCCAGCCCGTTCGTTCAAATGGGTTCCGGTATTTTCGCGAAGCCAGCGGGTCACCGGCGCCATCGACTCGCACGCCGGTGACCGAAGCGAAGCGGGCCGCGAGCGAGGCCGCCATCGGGCCAGCCGGTGAGAGCCACCACCCCGCCGCGCGCCCAGTCGGCGACCGGATCTATCGTGGCGCCATACGGATCGAGCCGTCGAGGCGGATCGTCTGGCCGTTCAGGTAGGGGTTCTCGATGATGCTCAGCGCGAGGTGGGCGTAATCGTCCGGGTGGCCGAGGCGCTTGGGGTGCGGCACGGAGGCCGCCAGCCCGGCACGGATGTCGTCGCGCAGCCGGGCCAGCATGGGCGTGTCGAAGATGCCCGGCGCAATCGTGTTCACGCGAATCTGCCAGCTCGCGAGGTCACGCGCCGCGACCAGCGTCATGCCGTGCACCCCGGCCTTGGCGGCGGTGTAAGAGGTCTGGCCGATCTGGCCGTCGAACGCGGCGACCGACGCGGTAAGAACGATTGCGCCGCGGTCGCCGTCGAGCACCTCGTTACCGCTCATCCGGGCCGCCGCCAGCCGTAGCACGTTGTAGGTTCCGATCAGGTTGATCCGCACGACTTCGGTGAAGGGATCCAGGTCACCGGGATTGCCCTGCTTGTCGATGATGCGCAGCCGGTCACCGCCCCGGCCCGCGCAATGGACCACGGCACGCAGCGGGCCGTTCGCCGCGATCGCGGTGTCCAGCGCGGCCGACACCGCCTCGGTGTCGGTGACATCGGCCGCGGTGAAACTGGCCGAGGCACCGAGCTGGGCCGCGGCTTCCTTGCCCGCGGAGCTGGGCAGATCCAGGAGCACGACCTTCGCGCCCCGGTCCGCGAGCTGACGGGCGGTGGCGAAGCCGAGCCCGGACGCACCGCCGGTAACCAGAGCGGACAACCCTTCAACGCGCATCTGCAAGGTCCTATCCAAACGTTCGCTTCGCTCACAGGCCCAGTGACTTGCTGATTATGGACTTCATGACCTCGCTGGTGCCGCCGGAGATGCGGGTCACGCGCAAGCAACGATCCACCAGGCGCTTTCGCGGCGTTCACCGCGTCGAAGTCGCAGGATATCAGGGCACCGATGGCCCGGTGGGCCAGCACCGGCCCGGCATCGATCTCCGTCGCGATGGCGGCCAGCCGCCGCCCGCACCCCGCTCCACCCGTCCACCCGTCCGCCCCACCGCACTCCATTCTGCCCGTCGGGTCCGCGCCAGCCACATCGTCTTGCCCGTGGGGTCCGCGCCAGCCACGTCGTCCTGCCGTCGGCCCCCGCCAGCCACATCGTCCTGCCCGTCGGGTCCGCGCCAGCTACGTCGTCCTGCCGTCGGCCCAAGTCTGGACATATCCGAAATGTCAGCATGCAACGCATCGCGGGCGAATTAGCGTGGGGCGGTTACTCCGCGACTTGAGTCGGGATGAAATGGCCGTTTCATGTATGTATCCGGAATAATGTGCGTAAGCGAAATGTCGGCTATCGTCGTGGCTGAGATGGGGTGGACGCCTAGTTAACTGGGCGTATCGCCGCATAGCGGGCACATGAGCCAGCCACTTCGTGGAAGATAGGAGCCTTCTGGAAGGAAAGGCGTCGGAAACCGGCGCCCTTTATTCCGCGAGGCCCTTTTCTTCCGCGTCGTCCACCGCAGCCGCCATCACATAACGCCTATACCTCGCAAATTGGCGGCCATCCACGGCACGCGACACGCTAAATTATCTTAGAACGTTTCAAAGCGGCCGGGGCGGCCGGGGCCGGACGAAGGGGGGACACGACGGGGCAGGAGCCGGACCGGACGAGGGGCGGGGACGGGCGGGAGCCGGCCGGGACGAGGGCAGGAGCCGGACCGGACGAGGGGCGGGGACGGACAAGGGGCCGGGGGGCCTGGCGGGGGGCGGCGACGCTCCGCTACGGCTGACAGGTGACTATATTGACACGTGACTTATGAGCCACCTATGGTTGAGGCGTGCCGTCGGACGACGAAGACCTGGTGTTCAAGGCCCTGGCCGACCCGACCCGCAGGCAGCTGCTGGACCGGTTGTTCGAGCGGGACGGGCTCACGCTCACCGAACTGGAGGCCACGGTGCCCGAGCTGACCAGGTTCGGGGTCATGAAGCACCTCGCGGTCCTCGAGCAGGCCGGGCTCGTCGTCACCAGAAAGCAGGGACGCCACAAGCACCACTTCCTGAACGCAGTGCCGATGCGCCTCAGCTACGAGCGGTGGATCGACAAATACCGGGACCGCCGGGCCGCGGCGCTCCTGGATCTCAAGGACATCCTGGAGGTAACAGCAATGACAACCGCGACTGACCAAGCCACCCAGGTGTACGAGCTCTACATCAGGGCCGGACAGCAGCAGGTGTGGGAGGCCATTACCGACCCCCGGTTCGTGGCCAGGTTCTTCTTTGGCGCGCAGGTGGAATCGACCTACGAGGTGGGCTCGCCGCTGCGGAGCTGGTCGCCGGACCATAGCCAGCAGTGGGGCGACAACACGGTGCTCGAGTGCGACCCGCCGCGCAGGCTGGTGCACACCTGGCGCAGCCTGTACGACGCCGAGCTGGCCGCCGAGCCGGAGAGCCGGGTGACCTGGGAGATCGAGGAGCAGCCCGGTGGCTTCGCCAAGCTGACCCTGATCCACGACCGGCTGGACCAGTCCCCCAAGACGGCGGCGAACGTCAAGGGCTGGTCCTACATCCTGAGCAACCTCAAGACCGTCATCGAGACCGGCGAGTCCCTGCCGCCGATGGCCTAGGCAGTTCGTCTAGGCAGGCGCAGTGCATGTTCCCGCCCAGCGACCGCGGACACAATGATCGCGGTCTGGGCGGGATCCGCCCTGTCCAGCGCCTTGCTCGCGAGCCGGAAGATCCCGCTGAGCCGATATATGTAGGCGGCGAAGGCGAGCAGGATGGCAACCAGGCCGAGTAGCAGCGAGGCCCACCACGGCAGACCGCCCACGGTAAGGGCCGGCAAGCTCAGCACCGCGAGCGACCGCCGCATGTTCATCCGTCAGCCTCCGGTGCGGGCAACGCGGCGCCTGCGCAACCTGGAGACGCAGAGAAACAGGCAGCCCAGGGCCATGACCAGCAGAGCGAGGAGGCCTCCCTGGACGAACATCCAGGCGAGATGCCCATCCAGATGTGAGAGCGCCGGGTCGGGCGGGATCTTGTTACCTGAGCAGGGGGTCATGTATGACATGCACGGGACGTAGCCGATCTGCTCATCGTAGGCAGCCTGCGACAGAGCGCCCGCGGCCATGAGCGCGAGGAAACACGGAATAGCCAGAACCGCGAGGACGGCGTGAGTTATATCGATCGCGCTAGGGATGTGCAGAAGCTTCCTCGGCCTGGTGATGGCGGCTATCCGACGGGCGGCGCGGTAATGGTCCCCCGAGCACCACAGCATTCTCGCCGCCCGCAGCGGCAGCGGGCCGCCGTCCGCGTCGTCAAGGAACGCAGGTAGTTCGGCCACCCAGACCTGGTACCACTCGCCGCGCTCACCATCGGGGAGGCAACGGCATGCCCGCCCGGTGATCCGTTCGGCCAGGCGAAGGCACCTGGCAGACCAGCTCATCGCGCGCCCTCCACCGACGGGCGGGCAATTCCTCCGATGGAGCGTCCGCGTGCTGCCAGGGACGCCTCCGCGAGCTGAAGGCGGACAACGCGCTCCCCCTCAACGGTCAGCCGGTAGAACTTCCGCGGCGGCCGCCCGCCCGCGTCCTCGCGGGCCAGCTCCCATTGGGAGCTGACCAGGCCCTCGGCCTCCAGCCTGGCCAGCAGCGGGTACAGCGTCCCGCTGGGCAGCCTCGCCACCTTCATCAGGTCATAGCCATAACGGTCGGCAGCCGGATCAGCCAGGAAGGCACGCAACACACGCTCAAGCGCGCCGGTTAGCTTCATGCCTCCAGGCTACATATGTCGCCTACATATGTCGAGAGGTGCGCCGCTACCGGCTCCCGGGGGCGACGGGGCCGGTCAGGGGACGCTGGGGAGGGCGGGGATGTCCTCGTCGGGGGTGCTCCAGGACGGGGCGGCGGTCGACTGCGGGATCACCGAAGCCGTCCCCGGATTCAGGTCGCGGTGGATCACCCGGGCGATCGCCTCGATGGTGGCGATGCCATATGGCATGGTCGGATCGTCCTCGGTCAGCACGACGATGCTGTAACCGGTGCCGCGCCCGGTGAAGACGCCGATGCTGTGAATGCGCCATTCGTGCGTGGACCGGGGAAGCCAGCCGTTCTTGATGTGCGCGGTGAGGCTGGTCGGCGCGCCGGCCGCGACGCCCCAGCGCTGCGAGGGAACGACGCTGGCCATCAGCCCCAGCGCGTAGCTTCGCGACGCGGAGTTCAGCACCGGGTTGCTGTCCCGGAGCAGCCGCAGCAGGAGCGTCTCGTCGGACGCCGTGATCTGGGTGAGGCCCCAGTACCCGCCCGGTCCCAGGAATGTCTGCCTCATCCCGGCCAGGTTCAGGAAGTGCTGGAGCCAGCCCCGGCCGACATCGTTCCACAGGGCCGACGCGGCGCCGTTGTCGGAGATCGTGATCATCGACCTGGCCAGGTCAGCCTCTGCCCTGGTCAGGAACCGGTGCTGTTCCATGGCCTTGCGCAGCAACGCGCCGAGGATGGTCGCCTTCACCACGCTGGCCGAGTCGAAGTGCATGGCGGCGTTGAGCGAGCAGCTCAGTCCGGCGGCGGGATCGTCGACGCGCACCGCGACCGTCGACACCCGGACGCGCCGGGCCGTCTGGATGTCCCGGGCCAGCTTGGCCGCGAGCGCCGGATGCGACGATGAACTGCAGACAACGGAAGAAGCAGTGGCGGCGAGGGCCTCCCCGCCCGGCCAGGGCACCAACGCCGACACCGACGCTCCCCCGAGCGAGACAGCCGCGACGATCATCCCCATCAATCCCCGTCGGAACACACCATCCATCATGAATGGACCGACGCTGATCGTCCAGAGATGTTGGGTGGAAGGTGGAAGATGGCGGCGCATGGCGCTGTTGGCAAATTTTGTGATTGGTGTTCCGATTTCCGTTCTGGACCTGGCCCCCGTCCCGACCGGCGGCACGCCGGGTGACGCGTTGCGGGCGACGATCGACCTGGCCCGCCACGTGGAGCAACTCGGCTTCGCACGGTTCTGGGTCGCCGAGCACCACAACATGCCGGGCATAGCCAGTTCGGCGCCACCGGTCCTGATCGGCCAGATCGCCGCCGCGACCTCGGAAATCCGGGTGGGATCCGGCGGGGTGATGCTGCCCAACCACGCCCCGCTGGTGGTCGCGGAGCAGTTCGGCATGCTGGAGGCACTCCACCCGGGCCGGATCGACCTGGGCATCGGCCGCGCGCCCGGCACGGACCAGGCCACGGCGGCGGCGCTGGGCCATCGCGGACCCGAAGAGTTCCCGCAGCAGCTCACCGATCTGATCGGCTTCTTCACCGGCGGATGGCCGCCCAACCATCCGTTCGCGAAGGTCCGTGCGGTGCCGGGCCAGGGCGACGCCCCCGACATCTGGCTGCTCGGCTCCAGCGGCTACAGCGCCCAGGTGGCCGGCCTGCTCGGCCTGCCTTTCGCGTTCGCGCACCACTTCATGCCGGCCAACACGCTGCCGGCCCTGGCGCTGTACCGCGAGACGTTCCGGCCGTCGGCGTTGAATCGGCCTGGGCCTCCGGCCGCGGCGGCCTTGAATCGGCCGCACGCCATGGTCGCGGCCGGGGTGATCTGCGCGGACACCGACGAACGGGCGCGCTGGCTGGCCGGGCCGTCGGCGCTGTCGTTCCTCCGGTTGCGGATGGGCCGCCCCGGCACGATGCCGTCGCCGGAGGAAGCAGCCGCGTACCCCTACACCGACCTGGACCGCGCGATGATCGCGGAACGGCAGTCGTCGCAGCTCATCGGCTCACCCGAGACCGTCCGCCGTGGTCTTGAAGACCTGCTGGCCCAGACGAAGGCCGACGAGCTGATGATCACGACGATGGTGTTCGACCCGGCCGATCGGCTCCGTTCCTTCGAGCTTGTGGCTGAGCTGAATTTGCCTGGGCCTCCGGCCGCGGCGCACGTGCTGGGGGAAGCACAACCGTTCGTTCGTTCAAAAGGGGTTTAAACCCTTTGTTAGTATCTGATCCGGTTCTGTGGGGGGATGAGACCTCATGGGAGCTTGTCATGAAACGATGGGTCCGGATCGGTTCGTTCGGGTTGACCGCGCTGGCGGTGGCGGCGGGCTGTGTGATTCCCAACGGGATCGCCGCTTCGGCTTCGGCTTCGGCCTCGCCGGCCGTTCCGGCGCTTGCCTGGCAACCGTGTGACAGCGGCTTCGAATGCGCGACCGCGCGGGTGCCGCTCGACTACAACGACCCGCACGGCCGGATGATCGATATCGCCGTGATCAGGCACCTGGCCACCGATCCGGCCGACCGGCTCGGGTCGCTGTTCTTCAACCCGGGCGGTCCCGGCGGATCGGGCACGCAAGCGCTGCCGCTGTACTATTCGCTGTTCCCGGCTCAGGTCCGGGCCCGGTTCGACATCGTCAGCTTCGACCCCCGGGGCGTCCCCAACAGCACCGCCGTCCAGTGCTACCCCAGCCTGGCCGCCGAGCAGCAGGCGCTGGCCGGCGTGCCGACCGGCTTCCCGGTCGGCCAGACGCAGATACAGACCTGGGATCGTGTGGTCGCTGGCTTCGACCGCGCGTGCGGCGCCAGCGCGGCCGACCTGCTGCCGCACCTGTCGACGGCGAACGTGGCCAGGGACATGGACCTGCTGCGGCAGGCCGTCGGCGATCCTCGGCTGAACTACCTGGGCATCTCCTACGGCACCTTCCTCGGCGCCACCTACGCGAACCTGTTCCCGGGCAAGGTCCGGGCCATGGTCCTCGACGGCAACATCGACCCGGTGGCGTATTCGACCGGCTACGGCGATGAGGCCAAGCGGCTCGGGGTCGTCCTGCGGATCAGGCAGGACGAGGGCATGGCGGCGACGCTGAATGCCTTCCTCACCTTGTGCGGCCAGGCCACGCCGGGCGCGTGCGCCTTCTCGGCGGGCAGCGCGGCGGCGACACAGGACAAGTACCAGGCGCTGCTGGGGCGGCTCGCGAAGCAGCCGGTGACCATCAGCGGACGCACTTTCACCTACGCGTCCACCACGGTCCTGGTCGGGCCGTCGCTGTACGCTACCGAGCCGCAGCCCGGCCTGCCCGGCTGGGCCGCCCTGGCGACGTTCCTCCAGGAACTGTGGACCGCCACCGGCGGCGGAAGTTCTGCCTCGGCGCCTATGCCCGTTGCCCGTCCGGGAGCGCTGCCCGTCATCGATCCCCTGCCAGCGGCCAGGAACGTCACGGCTCCGGCTGCCGCGCAGGCCTACACAGGGATTGAGCAGGGGATCGCGACGGTTTGCGATGACGTCCCGAATCCACGCGACGTCGACAGCTACCCGCTTCAGGCCGCGTTCGGCTATGCCCGCTCCGGTGCCTTCGGCGTATGGCGGGCGTGGGGGGTCGAGCCATGTGCTCATTGGCCCGCCGTTGACGCGGACCGGTACAGCGGGCCGTGGAATCACCCCACCGCGAGCCCGGTGCTGGTGGTGGGCAATACCATCGACCCCGGGACGCCGTACCAGGGTTCCCTGGCCATGGTCCGTGACCTGGCCCGCTCGCGGCTGCTTACGGTCGACGGGTACGGTCACACGGTGTTCCTGAACCCGAGCAGCTGCGCCCAGGCCTACGAGAGCGCCTACCTCATCGCCGGCACGCTGCCTCCGGCCGGGACGACCTGCCAGCCCGACCAGCTCCCGTTCAGCTGAGTTTCCGTTCAGCCCGGAAGCGGGCGGGGCGGTAGGGTGCCAGTTCGGGAGGCGGGCTGCCGGTGCCGGTGCTGCTGCCGGTGCCGGTGCCGGTCAGGTCGTCGGCGATGAGGCGGGCCAGATGCGCGCCCAGCGTGACGCCGCTGTGGGTGACCGCGACGTAGCAGGTCCCGGCGCCCGGCAGGCGGCCGACGATGGACTGGCCATCGGCCGGCATGGGGCGGACGCAGACCCGGTGATCGACCACCTCCGCGTGGTCCAGGCCGCGGATGGTGGCGCGGGCGCGACTGAGCAGTTCGGCCGCCCAGCGGCGCAGATCGGCCGCTGATGTGTGTAGGTCAACCGCGGCGTCCGCCGCCTCCAACTGCACCAGGCCGCCGGAATGCGGACGCAGGCTGAGCTCGGGTGTGTGCAGGATGCGCACGGGTCCTGGTGGTGCGACGGGGCCGGCCCGCACCACCAGGCCCGGCGCGGTGGCGCCGGGGGTGTCCCAGGCAGTCAGCGGCACCAGGGATCCGGCGTCAGCCATCGCGGCGACTTCCGGCGTCCAGCGGCCGGCGCAGCAGACAATGTCGTCGGCCCGCAGGACCTCGCCGGCGGCCGTGCGGACCCGGCCGGCGTCCACGGCGATCACCCGGCCCTGGTCGCCGGTCAGCACCACCGCACCCCGGCTCGTGGCATAGGCGACCAGGCGATCGATGAGCGGCTCGGTGAGCAGGTAGCCTTCCTCAGCGAACCACGCGATCGTGGTGGTCGCGGCGCCCGCCGTGCCGGCGGCGGTGCTCGCGGTGCTCGCGGTACTCGCCGTGCCGGCGGCGGTGCTCGCGGTGCTCGCGGTACTCGCCGTGCCGGCGGCGGCGCTCGCGGTGCTCGCGGTACTCGCCGTGCCGGCGGCGGCGCTCGCGGCGCCGGCGACCGGCCGCAGCGCGGGCTCCAGCCTGGCCGCTTCGGCAGCATCGATCAGGCGCGCGGAATAACCCCAGCCGGCCAGGCGACGCACCCGGGCGGTGAGCTCGGTTCTGGTCGCGTCGGTATTGGCCACCTCGAGGTGTCCGACCGGCCGGTACCAGGCCGCACCGTCAAGGCCGGCGTCGGCCGCGAGATCTGCCCATGCCCTTATTCCGGCATGATTGAGGTCGTGATAATGCCTGGGCGTTTTGTGATTGGAGTTCAGCCACGCGAAGCTCCACCTGCTGGTCGCCTGGCCGGGCCGGTCGCGGTCCAGCAGCGTCACCCGCACACCGGAACCAGCCAGCCGCGCCGCGATCGACGCGCCAACCACCCCGGCGCCAATCACCAGACATCGGCGAGCCGAACCCGAAGCCACGTCAGCTACGCTACCGACCTCACTCCAGCCGCGCACCGGTAGTACCGAGGCTCGGCACCCCTTCCGAATGTGACACTCACCGAGTTTGCGGCGTCGCGAACGCCCGGCGTGTCGCGGATCGGCGGGGCGTTTTGCCCGTGTCTACCCGGTTGTGTCCGTCGTCCACCGTCCAATTGCGTGGAAATTAATGGCCATGCGGAGAATAGGGCGCCGGTTTCCGGCGCCTTTTCTTCCAGAAGACTCCTTTTCTTCCCACAAGGCGGCTGGCCCATGTGCCCGCTATGTGACGATGGCGGAGATTTGCACCGCCCCGCCGAGAAAGCCGTCGCGGCGCCGGGAGGCCGGCTGGTTCGACGCGGCTGCCGCGCTGCTCACTCGCCACTAGGCGAAAACCCATGATCAAAGGGAACGGCTGTGGTGTCACGCGCTGGCCAGCTCATACTGCACAGTGGCCACCATCAGGGGTTAGGACGTCCCGAGCCCGGCATCCCATGCGAGCGTTGACGTTGACCGAGGCCCTCGCTCAGTCCCAGTTCCCGCTGTGGCGCTGGATCAGCGCCCCTTGCCGCCAGGCTCTTACCGCTGCTTGCCCGCTAGGAACAGGGCAACGGCCTTGTCGATGCGGCGCTGGCGCGTGTCCGCGCTCTTGGCCGCGTTGATGGTGTCGATGTGATAGCGCTGAAGGCTGTTGGAAAGCTTGCCGAAGAACGCCTGGGCGCGCTCGTCGGCGGCGAGTGCGGCGGCGAAGTCACCCGGCACGTCGACTTCGCGTGGCGCGTCCGCCACGGTAAGCGTGACGTGGATCGGGTCTCCGCCTTTCAGTCCGGTGGCGGCGCGGACGGCGGCGCTCACGCTGATCATGTGCTTGCCGCCCATCACCCCGACCGTATTGCGGTACTCATACCCGCTGACGCTGACCAGCACCGGAGGCCGCTTGCCCGCCGCTAGTTGCTCGATGACCTCCCCCGGGACGACGATCCCGGTGTTGTTGCCGTTGGCGGCGACGGTGGTGTCGAACGTCACGCTCGCGGGGTCAGATGCCACGGTTCTCACCTCTCAGTTAGCTTCTTGCTCGGGTAGACGTGGGACGGGTCTCACATTCATCGTTTGTTTTGCCGCGACTGGGAAATCGTTCCTGCCGGGAGAGGAAGCACATCACCATGGATCTCAGCACTGCGCTTCGCGACATAGTCAGGCAGCGGTACCCGGCCCTGCGCCGGTCCTTGACCGCCATGGAGCAGGACGTCATCAACCGGCACTGGGGCGAGGGTGCGCTCGTCCGCGTGACCTTCGAGCGTTTCCTCACATCGCTGGACGAATTCGCCGAACGACTCCTAGCCGAAGGCCAGCCCGGGACACCGGGGGCGCCCGAGGAACCCCGCCCGCCCGACGCACCTGCCGCACCTGCCGCACCTATCACTCCTATCCCACCTGCCGCACCTGCCGCACCTATCACGCCTATCGCACCTGACACGCCTGCCGCACCTATCGCATCTGACACGCCTGCCGCGTCCGACCGGCCCAGTACCCCAACCACACCGGACGCGCCCATTACGCCCGACGCGTCCGGTACGTCCTATGAGCCGGGTACGTCCTATGAGCCGGGTACGCCGGATGAGCCGACCGCTCAGCCCGGACCCGTCGGCACCGTCGAGGTCGCGTTCACTCTCCCGGCCGAAGTCGAGGCCGGGACCGTAGCGTTGTGCGGAGAGTTCAACGACTGGTCGGCTGACGATATCTTGCTCGAACGAGAGCCGGACCGGACATGGCGGACCACCGTCGCTCTCGAGCCAGGCCGCAGCTACCGCTATAGATATCTGCTCGACGGCGAACGCTGGGAGAACGGCCAGCAGGCCGACAGCTATGTGCCAAACCCTTACGGCACCGTCGACTCCGTCATCGTGGTCAGATAACCGCCCGGCCCGCATGGCCATTACTTCAAAACGGAACATCCATGCTTGACGGAAATTACATGTACGAATTCGGCGGGTAAATTTCCAGTAAGCATGAAATTTCCGCGCTATATGGAGGTGAAGGCAAAGGTCCTGCCTCCTCCGCTACAGTAAGCCTCACGCCGACGCTGGTGAACTCGCGCATATCACCGCATAGCTGGCACATGGCCAGCCGCGGCATGGAAGATAGGAGCCCTCCGGAAGGAAAGGCGCCGGAAACCGGCGCCCAAGTCTCCGTGAGGCCCCTATCTTCCACGTAGTCCGGCGCAATCGGCATACACATAACGGGTCATATCTGGCAAACCTTGCGGCCCGCATGCGGCGAGTTCGCGCGGGGCTTGCGGCACGAGGGCACGAGAGCACGAGAGCACGAGAGCACGAAACACGCCAGCGCACGAAGCACGTCGGCGCACGAAACACGCCGGCGCGTGCGTTGGGCGGACGGAGGTTACGAAGGACGTTTCAGGGCTCGCCAGCCACCGGCTCGGTTGTTGGCGATTATCTGGCGGAACATGGCGGTCAGGGCGGGGGCGTTGATTTGTTCGCCCTGGCGGATGGCCACGGTGCGGGCGGTCTTGTTCTCATGGCCGCCGGTGATGATCCCCTCGGGGTCGGGCACGATGGCACCATCGTAGAGGAAGACGTTGACGTGATCCTTCGCCGCCAGCAGGGCGCAGACGTTGCCCTGGAGAACGAAGTACGGCTGGGTCGTCCGCTTGATCGTCTCGGTGACCTCTGGATCGGCGGCGTGCACCAGGGCGCGGACCTCTCGGCAGATGGCCTGCTGCCACTCGGGCAGGGCTTCGATCCAGGCATCCACACGCCGATCCGTGTTACCTGTCATCGCTGGCGGACGGCACGGGCGTCGATAAGACGTTGCGGCTGGTAGCCGGGGCGGTCGGCCAGCAGGGGAGCGTGAATCGGGCGGCCGGCCAGCGACGAGTTCATCACGTTATTTTACAAGTTATAAAAGAATGCAGTCGTGCCGAGGAAAGGACCGGAATGGGTCATCAGGAAGCTCGCGGGCCGCTGGCCGGGCTGAGGGTGGTGGAACTCGCCGGGATCGGTCCGGGCCCGTTCGCCGCCATGCTACTGGCCGACATGGGCGCCGATGTCATCCGGATCGACCGCCCGGCGGGCGGGACCGACGTGATGCCGCCGGAATTCGACACGCTGCGGCGCGGCCGCCGGTCGGTGGTGCTCGACCTCCGTACCCCCGACGGCGTACGGGCCGCGCTCGACCTGGCGGAACGGGCGGACGTGCTGATCGAGGGCTATCGTCCGGGCGTCGCCGAACGGCTCGGGCTCGGGCCGGAGGCCTGCTGGGAACGCAATCCCCGCCTGGTGTACGGCAGGATGACCGGCTGGGGCCAGGACGGCCCGCTGGCCAGCACCGCCGGACACGACATCGCCTATCTGGCCATAACCGGGGCGCTGCACGCGATCGGCCGTCACGGCGAACCGCCGTCGGTGCCGCTCAATGTGGTCGGGGACTTCGGCGGCGGGTCGATGTACCTGGTGATGGGCGTGCTGGCCGCGCTGTTCGAGGCGGCCCGGTCCGGCCGGGGCCAGGTGGTGGACGCGGCCATCGTCGACGGCGCGGCGTCCCTCACCACGATGATGCACGGGATGCTGGCCGCCGGTGTGTGGCGCGACGACCGCGGCGTCAACCTGCTGGACAGCGGGGTTCCCTGGTATGACGTGTACCAGACGGCCGATGGTCAGTGGATGGCGGCGGGACCGCTGGAGCACAAGTTCTACGCGGAGTTCCTGACCCTGCTCGGCCTCGACCCCGGTGAGTGGGACCGCGGCGACCCGCATACCTGGCCCGCGCTGCGGGAGCGGATAGCGGCGGCGTTCGCCACCCGTACCCGCGACGAATGGACGAAGATCTTCACTGGCTCCGACGCGTGCGTGGCCCCGGTGCTCAGCCTCACGGAAGCGGCGAGCCATCCGCACCTGGCCGCCCGCGGCACCTTCGTCGAGGTGGCCGGGGTCCGGCAGCCCGCCGCCGCGCCCCGGTTCAGCCGGACCCCGTCGGCGGTCCAGGGTCCGCCGGCCCGTCCCGGCACGCATACCCGCGAGGCGCTGGCGGACTGGGGGGTGCCCGGCGTGGATTCGCTCATAGAATCCGGCGCGGCCATCCAGAATTAAAACCCCGATTTGAACGAACGGCTTCGGCGTAACGCCTGATATACGCTAATCCCCAGTGGTGGATTTCCGCTTCGTGGAAACTCTTCCATACGATTGGCAACACTTCAAAATAACGTGCGTTTGCGGCATGTCGGGCATGTCGTCTTTGCTAGAGTGCGCTAGCCAGCCTGCTGAACTGCACGCATTGGCACATAGCGGGCACATGGACCGGCTATCATGCGGAAGGAAAGGGTTCTCTGGAAGAAAAGGTACCGGAAACCGGCGCCCAATCTTCCACGAAACCCCTTTCTTTCCGCGTTGCGCGCCGCAGCCACCGCCACATAACGGTCATACCCGGCAAAACCGGCGCCCGCCCATGACACGCCGCAAACTCGATTTGTTTTGAAGTGTACGATAGTGCGGAAAAGTTTCCGCAGAGCGGAAAAGAACCGCACAAACCTGCGGATCCATATCCGGCAAATCCGGATATGAGCGGTACGCGAAGCGGCCGACGACGGCCAGCACAGCCGGAACGGTCCGGGGACCACCACGGATCGGGCAGCGACGAGCACCCATCGAGTCCGACTTCGGGTTCTAGGCGGGCCAACCGGTTTTCCCGGCGGCGTTTGGGGGGCGGCGGTCTGGGGAGCGGTGCGTGAATGCATCAAACTCCGGGTCTGCATCGCGACGCGGTGGGGCTGGTGCAGGTCCTGTTCCAGTCCATCGCCAACATGGCGCCGGGCGCGGCGGTGGCGTTCTCGATCTTGTTCGCGGCGCCGTACGCGGGTGGTGCGACGCCGCTGTCTGTACTGATCGGGCTCGGGCTGTGCCTGCTCGTCGCGATCACGATCGGCCAGCTGGCCAAGCACCTGCCGTCGGCCGGCGGGCTGTACACCTACAACGCCCGCGGGCTGGGAAACGGGTTCGGCTTCATGGTGGGCTGGGCGTTCCTGCTCGCCGAGGTGGTGGCCGCCCCCGGCGGGCTGCTCATCCTGGGCATCGTGGTCTCCTCAGTGCTGCATTCGCATCTTGGCTGGCCCACCTGGACGTGGGCGCCGTTCGCCGCCGCCGCCGGCCTGATGGTGTGGTTCCTGGTCTGGCGCGGCATCAAGATGTCCACCGCGGCCAGCGTCACCCTCGGCGTGTTCGAGCTGGCCGTCTTCCTGGCCCTGGCCATCTCGCTGATCACCCACGCCGGCCCGCACAACACCGCGGCCGTGTTCACTGTTCACCACCACAACGCCAAGGGCCTCGGCTCGGTGATCCCCGGAGTGCTGTACGCGGTATTCGGGATGATCGGATTCGAGGCGGCCGCACCACTGGGTGAGGAAGCCAGGAACCCCAGACGCACGATCCCGCGGGCGGTGTTCTTCTCCTGCCTGGCGATCGGCATCTTCTACCTGATCTGCTACTACGCCGCGACGGTGTTCTTCGGCCCGGCGAAGATGACCGGTTTCATCAACGTCAACGGCGGCGACCCATGGCCGGCGCTGGCCACCGCGGTCTGGGGCCTGGGCTTCATCGCCGTCACGATCGCCCTGGTGAACTCCGCCATCGCCGGGGCCAACGCGTCCGCGGTCGCCACCACCCGGGTCGGCTACGCGCTGGGCCGGATCCGCATGCTCCCGCGCGTCATGGCGCGGGTGCATCCCCGGCTCGGCACGCCCTCGGTGGCCACCCACGTGCAGATGCTGCTGGCCATCGGCTACGCCCTCGGTGTCGGGTTCGCCTTCGGCGCCCCGCTGAAGGCCCTGGTGTTCCAGGGGACGATCTCCACCATCTTGATCGTCGCCATCTACATGGCCACGGGGTTGAGCTGCATTGTTTACTACCTGCGGGAACGGCGAGCCGAGTTCAACCCGTTGCTGCATGGCCTGATCCCGTTGGCGACCTTCGTTCTGTTCATCCCGGTGCTGCTGGCCGCGTTCGGAGTGGACTTCGCCGGGCTGGGCATCACCGCGCTCGCCTTCCCGGCCAATGACGCGCCGTATGTAATCTACGGCTGGCTCGCCGCCGGGATCGTGGTGCTCATCTACTTCTTCGTGACCGACCGCGAGCGGATCGCCCGTACCGGGCTGGTCTTCGAGGAAACGCAGGCCGTGACCCCGCCCAGCGACGTGCCGGAGGCCACGGCGCGCTCCCAACCGCGCCGCTGACTGTCGCACTCCACTATTCACGGGCCGCTTTATTTGGCCGGGCTGGTGGTTGCCGCCCGCGCTCTTTCGCCCTAGCGTCTGCGGTGCGGTCCGCTGCGTGCAATCTGGCGCACTCAGGAGGTGGCACGTGACCAACGCCCCGAACGACGAGTACCTCCAGCTCCCCGGCGGCCGGGTACACCTGCTCCGCGGCGGCGAGGGTGAGCCGTTGCTCTTCCTGCACGCGGCCGGCGGCGCGGGGACGTGGCTCGAGTTCCACCAGCTCCTGGCGCGCGGATTCGACGTGATCGCGCCTGACCACCCTGGTTTCGGCGGATCGGACGAGTTCGCCGAAGCAGAGGGAGTGGACGATCTCGTCTATCACTACCTCGACGTGATGGACGAACTCGGGCTGGATCGCCCGCACGTGACCGGTGCCTCCTTCGGCGGCTGGATCGCCGCCGAACTCGCCGTCGTCGCCCCCGACCGCGTCGCCTCCCTGGTGCTGCTGAGCCCGGCCGGCCTGCGGCTGCCAGAGCATCCGGTCGCTGACCTGTTCATCATGTCGCCGGACCAGCTGGTCGCGGCCCTCTACCACGATCCCGAGATCGCGGCCAGAGCGTTCCCCGCCTCGCCCGACCTGGACTTCGTGCTGGCGCAGTACCGCGACCTGGCCGCGCTGGCCCGGTTCGCCTGGGCTCCGTTCATGAGCAATCCCAAGCTGGAACGCAGGCTGCACCGGATCACCGCGCCCACGCTGGTCGTCGCACCGTCCGACGACCGCCTCATCCCCACCGCCCACGCCCGGCGGTACGCGGAGCTGATCCCGGGAGCGCGCCTCGCCGAGATCCCGGACTGCGGCCATGCGATGTACTTCGAACGGCCCGCGGAGTTCGCCGGCATCACGGCCGCGTTCGCCGGCGAAATCAGCCTGGCCAAAAGCAGCTAGCGGATTGGAGTTAGCTGGTGAAGTTCAGCTTCTTCCACCTGATGCCCTACCCCTACCTCCCCGACGACTTCGACGAGAAATACCAGTCGACATCGCTCACGTTCCCGAACAAGCATTTCGACCCCAAGCTCGGCAACCAGCTCTACCACCGCTACCTCGATGAGCTCGAGTATGCCGACAAGCTGGGTTTCGACGGGATCGCGGTCAACGAGCACCACCAGACCGCCTACGGCCTGATGCCGTCGCCCAACATCATGGCCGCCGCTCTCGCGCGGCGTACCGAGCGGGCGCGGATCATGGTGCTCGGAAACGCCATCGGCATCCGCGGCAATCCATTGCGCGTCGCGGAGGAGATCGCGATGCTCGACCACTTGTCCGGCGGGCGCGTGGTTTCCGGCTTTGTCCGCGGCATCGGCTGGGAGTACTTCGGCCATAGCATCAGCCCCACCCGCTCCCGGATGAGGTTCAACGAGGCCCACGATCTGATCATCAAGGCCTGGACCTCAGAAGAGATGTTCCAGTGGATCAGCCCCAATTACGAATATCGCTACGTGAACCTCTGGCCACGGCCGCTGCAGCAACCCCATCCGCCCGTTTACATACCGGGCGCGGGCAGTACGGAGACAATGAAGTTCTGCGCCGAGCGCCGCTACACCTACATGTCGGTCTACGCGCCGGCCCGCGTCGTGCGTATGTGGTTCGACGGCTACCGCCGGGCCGCGGACGAGCTTGGTTATGTCCCCGACCCGGAGAAGATCGCCTTCTCGGTTCCCGTTTACGTCGCCGACACTGACGAGCAGGCCCATCGCGAGGCCCGTCCCGCGGTGGAGTGGCTGTTCGGCAAGGGGCTGAAGATGACCGCTGCGCTGCACAATCCGCCCGGGTATATGTCGGTGTCCTCGCTGCGCGGCGTGCTGATGGCCGGTATGAAGCCGTTCTCCGCGCTGAGCTATTCCGATCTCCTGGCCGGAGGCCAGGCTGTGGTGGGCAGCCCTGAAACGGTCGTGAACAGACTTCGTGCCCTATATGCGGAACTCGGCGGCTTCGGCCAGCTCATCGGCCTGTTCGCGATCGGCCCCACGACGCACGAACAGGTCACGAGGAGCGCGGAGTTGTTCGCCACGGAGGTAATGCCCGCCCTGCGCCCCCTCGGCACCGCTGCGGACACGGGGTGAATGTGCCGTCGTCCCCCCTGGAAGGGGGACGACGGCACATTCACCCCCCGGCGGCGGCGGGCGACGGGACTTCAGGTCCACCGGCCGGGCTGGTAGGCGCCGGCCGGCTGCTGGGTGATGACGTTCATGCGGTTGTAGGCGTTGATGACGGCGATGAGCGACACCAGCGCGGCGAGTTGCTCGTCGTCGTAGTGCTTGGCCGCGTTCGCCCACACCTCGTCGCTCACGCCGCCGGCCGCGTCGGCGATGCGGGTGCCCTGCTCGGTGAGCTCAAGAGCGGCCCGCTCGGCCTCGGTGAAGACCGTCGCCTCACGCCACACCGCGACCAGGTTGAGCCGCGTCTGGGTCTCTCCCGCGTGCAGTGCGTCCTTGGTGTGCATGTCGGTGCACATCGCGCAGCCGTTGATCTGGCTGGCCCGGATCTTCACCAGTTCCTGGGTCGCGGGCGGCAGGGTCGACTCGGACACGGCCCTCCCCGCTGAGTTGATGTACTTGGCGAACTTCGCCGCCACAGTGCTGCCGTAGTAGTCGAGACGAGCGTCCACGATGATCTCCTTGGGCGTTGTCGCGGCCGAAGTGTCAACCGATGTTGACAACGCGGCCGCTGTCAACCTAGATTGACACCATGGAGAAGGCACCGGAACTGGCCGCCGCGGCCGACAGCGCCGATCCGCGCACGGGGCTGCAGGCAGTCGCCGCCCTGCGGCGGTTGCTCGAACAACTCGAGGCGCTCCAAGTCGACAACGCCCGGGCGCACGGCTGGTCCTGGCAGGAGATCGCTGTGGTCCTCGGTATCTCACGCCAGGCCGTACACAAAAAACACGCGCGCCGCGTGCGCGCACGCTGAGGGGATAGCAAGCGATGCTCGAACGATTCACTACCGACGCAAGGCGCATGGTGCTGCTCTCCCGGGACAAGGCGGCCGAGCGCGGCGACGAACGCATCCGCCCGGCTCACCTGCTGTACGCGCTGGTCACATCGGACGGCATGGCGCAGCGAGTGCTGGAAGAACTAGGCGTCACCCCGGGAGGAGTCGAACGCGAGCTGGGCGCCCCGAGCGGCGCGGCCACCGGCCCGGGGGCCGGCGCGGCCACCGGCCCGGCGGCCGGGCAGCCGGACGACAGCCAAGCACTGAAGGCCATCGGAATAGACCTCGATGAGATCCGGCGCAAGATCGAGGAGAGTTTCGGCGACGGCGCGCTGGATCGTCTGTCGCTGAGCTCCAGCGGTCCGCTTACCCGCACCGGCCCGCGGATCGCGCTGACCAGTGAGGCGAAGGGCGCTCTCTACATGGCCCTCCGGGAAGCCCGCACGCTGCGCCACCGCTATATCGGCACCGAGCATCTGCTGCTGGGCCTGCTGCGGGTCGGGCAGCTGAACCGCTTCGGTGACTTTACCCCGGCCACCCTCCGCGCCCTCGGCATCGACCCGGTCGCGGCGCGCGAACGTGTCCTCGCCGAACTGGTCCAGGCTCAGCCGTGATAGAGGTCGAGGGACTGGTCCGCCGCTTCCGCTCGACGACGGCGCTGGATGGCATCGACCTGGCGGTATCCGCCGGATCCGTGCTGGCCCTGCTCGGCCCGAACGGCTCCGGCAAGACCACCACGATCCGCATCCTGTCCACGCTGCTGAGGCCGGATGCCGGTCGGGTCACCGTGGCCGGCTTCGACCTGCGCACCCGCCCGATGGCCGTCCGTGCGGCGATCGGCCTGACCGGCCAGTACGCATCGGTGGACGAGACGCTGACCGGCCGGGAGAACCTCGAGCTCATCGGCTCCCTGCTGGGCCTGCGCAAGGCCGAGCGAAAGGCCCGGGCCGCCGCGCTGCTCCGCCGGATGGATCTCGCCGCGGCGGCCGGCCGGTCCGCCAGGACCTACTCGGGCGGCATGCGCCGCCGGCTGGACCTGGCCGTCAGCCTGTGCGGCCGGCCGCGGGTGCTGTTCCTCGATGAGCCGACCGCGGGCCTGGACCCGCATGGCCGGATCGGGTTGTGGGACACGATCCGGGACCTGGTGGCCGAAGGCGCCACCGTGCTGCTCACCACCCAGTACCTGGAGGAGGCGGACCAGCTCGCGGATCGCATCGTTATGCTCGACCGTGGTCGCGTGATCGCCGAAGGCACCAGCGCGGAGCTGAAGGCACGCACCGGCGGTCAGGTCCTCGACATCCAGGCGCCCGCCGACGACCTGGCCAAGGCCGCCGATGTCCTGGCCGACCTAGGCGGCGGCCCGCACTCCGGCGCGATCCGCGTCCCCGCGCCCGGTCCGGCCGTCGTGGCCGAGTCACTCCGCCGCCTCGAAGCGGCGGGCATCGCGGTCACCGGGCTCGCGCTGCACCAGCCGAGTCTGGACGAGGTCTTCATCCGGCTGACCGGGAGCGCGGAGCAGCCGGCATGAGCGCCGCTACCGCCGATTTTTACAACGAACGGCCTGGGGTTGCCCGGACCAGCCACCAGTCTCTCGCACTGGCCTGGCGGACACTGCGGCCGCTGCTTCGCTCCCCCGTGATGATCGTCACCGACGCGCTGCGGCCCGTGCTGCTCGTGCTGCTGTTCAACTTCGTGTTCGGCGGCTCGATCACTCTGCCCGGCGGCCTGAAGTACATCAGCTATCTCGTCCCGGGCATCCTCGTCCAGCAGGTCGCGTTCTTCTCCGCGCTCACCGCCGCCGGGATGGCGGCCGACATGACCAACCACATCCTGGACCGGTTCCGCTCGCTGCCGGTCGCCCGGTCCGCGTACCTGACCGGCCGTGTGCTGGCCGATACCGCCAGGATGCTGCTGTCGGAGGCGGTCATCATCACCGTCGGCGTCGCGCTGGGGTTCCGGTTCGGCGGGGGCTTCGCGGCCGGCGCCGGCGGGTTGCTGCTCGGTGTCGCGTTCGGCGTTTCCGTCGCCTGGCTGGGCGTCGCCACGGCGATGGTGGTACGCAACCCCGAGCTGGTGCAGATGGTCTGGTTCGTCTCGATGATGCCGCTGATCTTCGCCAGCTCGATCTTCGCTTCGCCCAGCCGGATGCCGGGCTGGTTGCAGCCGCTGGTGCGGGCCAACCCGCTCAGCGTGGTGGCCGACGCGGAGCGGGCGCTCCTGCTCGGCGGTCCGGCGGCCACGCCTGTCTGGCACGCCGTGGCATGGATCGCGGGCAGCTCCGTGGTGTTCTTCGCCTGGGCCGTTCACCGCTACCGAAGCCTCGGCGGCTAACGATGGGCGCCCACGATGGCCTGTTCCGCGAGCGCCGCGGCAGCGGCCCGCCGTTCCTCGTAATTCCTGGCGCCAGCGGTGGCTCCGCCATCTTCGCCAGCCTGGCTGACGCGCTCGCGGAGCGCTACACGGTGCTGACCTATGACCGCCGGGGTCACGCCCGAAGCGGCCCGGATGCCGCCGAGTTCAGTGTCGCCAGTCACGCGGCCGACGCCAGGGCGGTTATCGCCGACAGCGGGCTTGGCGCGGCGACGGTACTCGGCATCAGCGCGGGCGCGATCATCGGGCTCGACCTGGCGGCGCGCTTCCCTGAGGTGGTCAGCACGGTTGTCGCGCACGAGCCGCCGCTGTACTCGGTGCTGCCGCGCCCCCGTGTGCGGACGGCGGTCCGCCGCACCGTGTTGCGCGTCCGCGCCCGCCGCTCGGCCGGCGCGCAGGCGTTCCTGACCCGCGAGATGCGCGGGTTCCACGGCTACGACGCCGGCCAGCTTTCCGCCATCACGGTCCCGGTCGTGCTCGGGGCCGGCCAAGACAGCCGTGGCAACAGCCGCTACCGGATCAGCCGCCTGCTGGCCGACCGCCTGGGCGCGCGGTTCGCCGAGTTCCCCGGCGGGCACCGCGGCGCGATGACCCATCCCGGCGAATTCGCCGCCACGCTCATCCAGGTCCTCGACGCCCTCTCAGCTACGGGTTCTGGATGAAGTTGCCGTAGTCGTCGATGTCGAACTCACCGTCTTTGACGCCGGCCACGAACGCGTCCCATTCGGCCTGGGTGAAGTAGAGCTTGCCGGCGTCAGGGTTGGCCGCGTCGTACATGACGTAGAGCTTGTCTTCGTCGGTCTTGTGCGGGGCTGCCGAGGTGTCGGTCGTGACGTACACCTCTACCCGGCTCTCCTGTTCCGGCAGCGAATTCATGGCGATGAGCCTACCGTTACGACTCCAGGTACTTGATGGTGGCCAGCACCCGGCGATTGTCGTCGCTGGACGGCGGAAGCCCCAGCTTGGCGAAGATGCTGGCGACGTGTTTCTCGACTACCCGGGGCGAGATCGCGAACGCGCTGGCGATGGCGGTGTTGGAGCGGCCCTGGGCGATGAGCGTGAGCACTTCCCGCTCCCGCGGTGTCAGGACGGCCAGGGCGTCGGCGCGCCGGCTGGCGCTGAGCAGATGGCGGACCACCTCAGGATCGAGCACGGTGCCGCCGGACGCCACCCGGGCGAGCGCGTCGACGAAGTCGCGGACGTCGGCGACCCGGTCCTTCAGCAGGTAGCCGACGCGCTGAGGGCTTGCGGCGATCAGGTCGGCGGCGGACCGGGTCTCGATGTACTGGGAGAAGACCAGCACTCCGACCTGCGGGTGATCGCGACGGATGGCCAGGGCGGCCCGCAGCCCCTCGTCGGTATGGGTGGGCGGCATGCGCACGTCGATGATCGCGACATCCGGCAGGTGCTCGCCGACGGCCTGGAGCAGCGCATCGGGGCCGGCCACCGCGGCCAGGACGTCGTGGCCGCGTCGGGACAGCGTCTGGGTGAGTCCGTCCCGCATGATCGCGGCGTCTTCGGCGATGACAATACGCATCAGGCGTGCCCCGGTAGCTCGATGGTGATGGTGGTCGGACCGCCGGGCGGGCTGTCGATATCCAGTTGCCCGTCCACGGTCTGCACGCGTTCCAGCAACCCGGCCAGCCCTCCCCCGGCGACCTGGCGGGCGCCGCCGGATCCGTTGTCGGTCACCGTCACGGCGAGCCGGCCGCCCTTCTCCTCGGCTTGGATCGTGACGTTGCTGGCTCCGCTGTGCTTGGCCGCGTTGGCCAGGATTTCGGCCGCGCAGAAGTAGGCGATGGCCTCGATCGCGGGCGAGGGCCGGGTCACCGTCCGCACGCTGACGCCGACTGGAATCGGGCTGGTGTCCGCCAGGGAGGCGAGCGCGGCGGCGAGGCCGCGGTCGAGCACCGGAGGGTGGATGCCGCGGGCCAGGTCCCGCAGTTCGGTGAGGGTCTGCTTGGCGTTGGCGTGCGCCGTCTCGATCAGCGTGCGGATGTGCTCGTCGGCGGGTTCGAGGATTTCCTTGATCTCGCCCAGGTTCATGGCCAGCGCGGCCAGCCGGACCTGGGCGCCGTCGTGCAGGTCCCGCTCGATGCGGCGCAGCCTGGCCACCGACTCATCCACCGCGCGGGCTCGTTTTTCCTGCAGGTCGCGGGCGCGCTCGGCGGCGGCGGCGATGCGCGCTTGCGCGTCGCGTTCGGCTTCCAGGCGGGCGGCGCGCTCCTCGACCGAGGCATAGTAGGCGCGCCGGTACCGGTAGGCCACCGAATCGCCCAGCACCCACGCGGTCAGCGTCACGCAGCCGAGCCCGGCGGCCGCGGTCAGCACCGCCGTGCCTGAGTAAGCGTGATGGGCCGGGCCCCAGCGGGCGACAGCCACCGCCGAGCCGGCCAGACACACCACCAGCCCGGCGACGGAGACCCGACGCGGCCGGTATGCCGCGAGGGTGTACAGCAACACCAGGATGGCCAGGTCAGCGTTGTTTGGCTGGAGGGCGAAGTTCTTCGCCGGGGCGCCGTACTGTACGCCGAAGGCGACCTGCGCGGCCCCGATGGTCACCGCGACGGCGAACGCCGTCACCGGGTAGCGGCGCCGCGCGGTGACGGTGGCGGCGAGCACCACCGTCACCGCGACATAGGCGGCTCGCGTGGCGCCATCGGCCGTCCCCGCCGGGAGCTGGGACGCGGCCACCACCAGCAGCGTCAGGGCCAGCAGACCGTCCGCCTGCCAGGGATGCCCGCGCAGCCAGGAGCGCATACCTGGCACCCTAACCGAGGACACGGCCTAGGCGTCGCGCCTGCTGAAGGCCAGCGCGCCGACGACGAGCAGGATCACCACGTAGCCAGCGAACACCGCGAGCTCGCCCCAGGCGGAGAACAGATGCGGGTTGCTGTTCCCGATCCGGGTGCCGGTGACCGCGTTGACGACGTCCCCGCCCGGTAGCCACCGCACCACGTCCGCGTACCAGGCGCTCGGCAGCGCCTTGGCCAGCTCCGGCACCAGGAACAGCACGCCGAAGGCGGTGGTCATCGCTCCCGCGGTACTCCGCAGGATCGCCCCCAGCCCGAAGACCAGCAGAGCAGAGAGAACGACGTATGTCGCACTGCCCAGTACGGCGCGAAGGACGTCTGGCTGGGAAAGCGTCGCGGCGACGTGCGTGCCGCGCAGCAGGTACTGCCCGGCGGAGAACGAGATGAAGCTCGTCACGACCGCGACGACCAGGGTCACCGCGGTCAGCACCGCGGCCTTGGCCGCGTACAGCGCGCCGCGCCTCGGCATCACCGCCAGCGACGTGCGGATCATGCCCGTGGAGTACTCGGACGTGATGGTGAGCGCACCGAGGACCACGACGACGAGCTGGCCCAGCTCGGCCAGGCCGACGATGCTCGACTGGGTGGGGTCGAAGCCCAGCCGGTCCTGCGCCGCCATCTGCGGCCAGTGCGAGGCCTCGCCCGCGCAGTCCGCGATGGCCCACGCGACGCCGGCCACCACGAGCAGGAACAGCGTCCAGTAGGTGGAGCGCACCGAGCGGAGTTTGGTCAGCTCCGATCGCAGCGTGCCCGCGACGCTGGCTCGGGGGTTCATTGCTAGTACTGCCATGTCAGGCTCCTGTCCGTGCGCGATACTCGACGCTGTCCGCGGTCAGCTCCATGAAGGCCTGCTCCAGCGAGGCCCGGGACGGCGACACATGGTGCAAGCGGATGCCATTGGCGAAGGCGATGTCACCGATCCGCTCCTCGGTGAGCCCGCTTATCTCCAGCTCGACCGCGCCTTGCGGGCCCGTCGCGCGAGCTACCTGGCCGCCCGCCGCCGCGGCGGCTCGGGCCATCGCGTCCGGCTCGGGCGTGCGCACCAGCACCGTGTGGCCGGAGCTGCGCGCGATGAACTCGGCCATGCCGCAGTCCGCGATGAGCCGGCCGCGGCCGATCACGATCAGGTGGTCCGCGGTGTTCTCCATTTCCGACATCAGGTGGCTGGACACGAACACCGTGCGCCCCTGCGCGGCCAGTGACCTCATGAGGGTGCGGATCCACCGGATGCCCTCGGGATCAAGGCCGTTGACGGGCTCGTCGAACATGAGGATTCCCGGGTCGCCCAGCAGCGCCCCCGCGATGCCAAGCCGCTGGCTCATCCCGAGTGAGAATCCCCTGGACCGTTTCCTGCCGGTATCGGCGAGCCCGACGATGCCGAGCACCTCGTCCACCCTGCGCCGCGGGATGCCGTTGGTCTCGGCCAGGCACAGCAGGTGGTTGCGGGCGCTGCGGCCGCCGTGGACGGCCCTGGCGTCCAGCAGCGCGCCGACGTCACACATCGGAGTGAGTGATTGCCGGTGCGGCTTGCCGTTTACGGTTACCGTCCCCGCGCTGGGACGGTCCAGGCCGAGGATCAGCCGCATCGTCGTTGTCTTGCCGGCGCCGTTCGGACCGAGAAACCCGGTCACGACGCCGGGCCGGATCGTGAAGCTGAGGTCGTTTACCGCGGCAGTGGTTCCGTACCGTTTGGTGAGTCCGCGCGCTTCTATCATGGCGTTGACGCTACGGAAGTCACGCTCCGCGCGGCAGCAGGCCACTACCCAACTTCATCTGGGTGTTTCCACCCATGCCCCACCCGCCACCTCGCCCCACGGCCCCCCGCGCGGAGGCGACCGGATCAAGTTCGTCGCCGGGCGCTGAGTTACCGCAGCCTGATGACGCAGGCGGTGGGGGTACGGGGCAGGGAAACAGCGAGGGTACCGCTGGCGGCGTCCCAGGCGATGTCCGTCGCGTTCGCGTCCGGGTACAGCACGGCCGGGGTCACCGGCCGGCCGCGCAGGTGCGGAACGGGCAGCGACACCTCGCTGAATTGGCCTGGGCCTCCGGCCGCGGCGGCGGGATCGCCCGCGTCGAGAGCCCCGCCGAGAGCCCCGCCGGGAGCCCCGTCAAGAGCCCCGTCGATCGGGCCGCGGTGCCACACGGTGAGATAGCTCGCGGCCGGCGCCCGCATGCCAAGCGCGATCCAGGAGCCGGTCCAGCGCGGCAGGCCGAGCGGCCAGAACGGCACCGCTATGGCGAGGTCCGGGCGGATCTCCTGGTACACGCGGACCGCCCTCGCGACCAGTTCGCGCTGGTGTTGGTCCATCTGGTCGAGGTGCCCGGACAGCTGGACCCGCCCGAGCAGCGCGCCGCACAGCGTGAACGCGATCTCGTCGTCGGTGAACGAAGGCTGCGGGTACGCCCACACCCCGGCCTGCTCCGGCGTCATGGCGGTCGCGGCCGCCGCCGCGATCGGCGGATAGCGCAGGTAGTCCTGCTGATCGCTGGTCGACTGGATATGCAGCCGGGCCAGCAGCGCGTAGTCGATCCGCATGCCGCCCGACGAGCAGTTCTCGACGACCAGGCCCGGGTGCCGGTCGAGCACGCCGTCCAGCCAGTCGAGGTGCGCGCGATTGACCGCCAGCAGCCCGGCGCCGGGGGCAAGGCGGCCGGAGTCCGGCCCGGGGCACACCGAGATGTTGTAGTCGAACTTCAGGTAGCCGACGCCGAGATCGTCCACCACGAAATCCACCACCTCGTCCAGGTGCTTGATCGCCGCGGGATGCCGCAGGTCGAGGTGGTAGCGGCCGTGTTCGGCCACCAGGCGGCCCTCGCGTGACAGGAACGCCTCGGGCGGCAGCTGGTGCACGACCGGGCTGTTCACGCCCACGACTTCGGGTTCCAGCCACAGGCCAGGGATCATGCCCGCGGCTGTGATGTGGTCGAAGACTTCGGTTATGCCGTTCGGGAACCGGCTCGCCGCGGGCTTCCACGCGCCGACCGTGTCCCACCAGCCCTGATCGATGTCCGCGTACCATCCCGAATCAACACAGAAGTACTCCGCACCGGCCTCCGCGGCCGCCGTGATCAGCGGCAGCAGTCGCTCTGTGGTGGGATTGCCCATCAGCGTGTTCATGTAGTCGTTGAAGATCACGGGCAGGTCCCGGTGATCCGGATGCGGGCGGCGGATCGCGCGCCGGACGGCGGTCAGCCCGGCCACGGCGCCTTCGAATCCGGTGTCGCTGACCACCACGGCGACCGGCACCGTGGTGAACGTGTCACCGGGCGCCAGGGTGACGCGCCAATGATGTTCGGCTTCGACCGGACCGAGCAAGGCCAGGTAGGCACCGGTCGCCGAGCCCCTCGGAGCATGCCGGCCGCCCAGGAGACTGGGGTCCGCCACGCCGCGGTGGGTGCACTCCCCCACCTGCCAGTGCCATGCGCCGTTGTGCTCCATCTGCCAGGCCCAGGCATGACCGGTGCGGCGGCTGACCACCGCCCCCATCGGCAGATACGTCCCGGATGACCAGCTTCCTATGCTGGTCAGGCCGAACCGCCCACGCGGATCCGCACCGTGAACGCGCCGGTTGAGATCGGGCAGCGCGTCCCGGAGGCCTCGGCGCTGCCAGCGAGCCTCGGCCAGCCAGTCGTTCTCCGCCCACAGCACATCGAGGTCGGCGATGTCATCGGGCGCATCCCCGCTGGAGAGGCCGCCGCACAGGAACGAACTCACCGATTCGACGGTCACCGGGGCGTCGCCGGAGTTGGTCAGGCGAACCCAGGATCGCAGCGCGCCCGTCCCGGTGAGGACGGAGAAGAAGACCTCGGCACGCAGGCCGCTGACCGGATCGCCGAGGTCGACCCGCAGCTCATGCCAGGGCGCGGCGGCCCGCTCGTCGTGGCCGAGGTAGCGGAACCGTCCCCCCGCCACGGACTCGCAGTAACGGCCGCCCGACCACGCCTTGCCCTCACCGGCCAGGATGACGTCAAGCAGCGGCAATGCCGCGTCGCCGGGTCCTTGACCGGGGCCGGCGGTCGCACCCGGCGCGCTCAGCCGGGTGATCCGCGCCATCCCGTCCTCGCCCACGCCGATACGGAAGTCCAGGGCGTCATCGGTGTGGTGAAGCGCCTGTGGAGTTGACGCGGCCAAGTACCCCTCCTTGGTGCGATGCCGGTATCCGGCGACGCGGATGATTGTGGCAGCCACCCGGTTACAACCGGGTCATTGTCACATCCATCCGCCGCATCCACCGGGCGCCGGCGTTTCGATGATGTGAAATCGTGGTTTCTCATGGCTTGACATTGAGAAATGTGACCGGTCACAATCCTGGCATGGTTGTGACCGGTCACACAAGTGCTGACCAGCCTGATCCTGCTGACCTCGGCCCAGCGGCGGAGGGGGCTGGATCGGCCTGGGCCTCCGGCCGCGGTGCTGAATCGGCCTGGGCCTCCGGCCGCGGCGCGGCTTTCGCCGAGGCGGCTGTTCCCGGGCACCCCCAGCGAGCGGTCTCGATCCGTGACGTGGCGGCCGCGGCGGGGGTGTCGTACCAGACCGTCTCGCGGGTCATCAACGGCCACCCGAGCGTGAAGCAGTCCACCAGGGACGTGGTCCGCGCGGCCATCGAGAGCCTCGGTTTCCGGCCCAACCGGGCCGCCCGGGCACTGGCCGGCGGACCGGTCCAATCCGTCACGGTGCTGACCCCGGACACCAGCCTGTACGGCTCCAGCGCGGCACTGCAGGGCATCGAGGAGGCGGCCCGCGCCGCGGGTTTCGCGGTCGGCATCCGGGTCGTCGAGTCCGCGGAGCCCGCCGAGGTCAGCGACGCGGTGATGCGGGCCATCGAGCCCGGCGGCGCGCTGATCGTCATCGCCTACTACAAGGCCGGCGCGATGACCCTGGCCGCCATCCCGCCGCAGATACCCATGGCGGCGCTGGTCGAGACGCCAACCGGCGACGAAGGCGAGGGCAAGCCCTGGGTCTGGCTCGATGACCGCAAAGCCGCGCTCGACGCCACCCGTTACCTGCTGAGCCTGGGCCACCGCACCGTGCATTACGTCTCGATCCCGTACTCGAGCCGCGTCAGCCAGCGCCTGGAGGGCTGGCGCGACGCGCTCACGGCCGCCAGCGCCCCCGTGCCGGAGCCGACCCGCGTGGGCTGGACTCCTCAGTCCGGTTACCTGGCGGGCCAGAAGCTGGCCGCGGACCCGCGGGTGACCGCCGTCCTGTGCGGCAACGACGATCTCGCCCTCGGCGTCATGCGGGCCATGCACGAGGCGGGCCGGAGCATCCCGGAACAGGTCAGCGTGGTCGGGTTCGACGACGTCCCGGCGGCGAAATTCCTTACGCCGCCGCTCACCACGGTGCGGATGGACTTCACCGGGCTCGGCCGGGCCTGCTTCGCGCTGCTCCGCGGACTGGTGGACGAGCGTGCCGCCGCGCCCAGACCGCCCTCGCCCAAACCCGAACTGATCATCAGGGAAAGCGCGGGCCCGCCACCAGGAACGGCAGTGGCATGATGCGCACCGTTGCCCGGATCAAGCCTTCCGCGTCGTCCCGGCCCGTCGCACCGCAACTGAGCGGGAAGCGGACCTGGCGGCGCAAGCTTCGCAGCCTGGCCACCGCCATGCCGTTCATCCTGCCCAGCCTGGCTGGCGTGCTGCTGTTCCTGATCGTCCCGGTGATCATCGTCGGAATCCTCAGCTTCTTCCAGTGGAACTTCCTGACCCCGCCGCACTGGGTGGGGTTCGCGAACTTCGGCAAGATGACCAGCGACTATCACGTGTTCCACGCACTGGAGACCACCGCCTTCTACGTGCTGTGGAACATCCCGATCCAGACGCTGCTGGCGCTGGGGCTGGCCATCCTGCTGAACCGGAAACTGCCCGCGATGGGCCTGTTCCGTGCCCTGTACGTGCTGCCGTACATGTCGACCCCGGTCGCGATGGCCGTGGTCTGGAGCTGGATGTTCAACGGCCAGTTCGGCCTCATCAACCACTTGCTGACCCTGGTCGGCATCCACGGACCGGACTGGCTGGGCAGCACCAGCACGGCGCTGCCGGTCGTCGCCATGGTGAGCAACTGGCAGTACGCCGGGTACAACATGCTGTTCTTCCTGGCCGGAATGCAGACGATCCCGCCGTCCCTGTACGAGGCCGCGAGCATCGACGGCGCGGGCCCGGTAAAGCGGTTCTTCCGTATCACTCTGCCGCTGCTCAACCCGACCATGCTGTTCGTCCTGGTCACCGACGTCATCGGCTCGTTCCAGATCTTCGACACCGTCTACGTGATGACCCAGGGCGGACCGGCTTCGGCCACGAATGTCATCAACTACCAGATCTACTCGGCGGGCTTCAGGAACTTCGACGTCGGTTCGGCATCCGCGATGTCGCTGCTGCTGTTCGGCGTGATCCTCGTGGTCACCCTCGCCCAGTTCCGTTTCTTCCGCAACCGCACTACCTACGAGGTGTCCTGACCGATGGCTGCGAGAACCCTCCGGTACACGGTGTTCTACCTCTGCCTCACGCTGATCGCGGTCGTCTTCGTCGGCCCGTACGTGCTGGCGTTCTTCGGCGCGCTGAAGCCCGCTTCGGCCATATACGGCAGCTCACCGTGGACGCTGCCGCACTCCTTCTATACCGGCAACTTCCGGACGATCCTGTTCACCGACGACTTCGTCCGCTATCTGGGCAACACAGCGCTGGTCACCACGGCGCTGACGATCGGGCAGGTCAGCTTCGGCGTGCTGGCCGCGTACGCGTTCGCCCGGCTGGAGTTTCCGGGCCGGGACGGCCTGTTCTCGGTGTACCTGGCGACGCTGATGGTGCCGAACATCGTCACGATCGTCCCGCTGTACACGATGATGCGGCAATTCCAGCTCACCAACACGTACTGGGCGATCTTCCTGCCGTACGTACTCGGAACGCCGTACACGATCTTCTTGATGCGGCAGTACTTCATGTCGCTGCCGTCGGAGGTGTTCGCCGCCGCCAGGGTGGATGGCGCCTCGGAATGGCGGATTCTCACCCGTCTCATCATCCCCATGGGTCGGCCGATCATCATCACCGCCACCCTCATCGCATTCGTCTTCGGCTGGAACAACTTCCTGTGGCCGCTCATCGTGACCGACACCAACTCCCAGCAGGTGCTCACGGTCAGCATCGCGGCGCTGCAGTCCTCGTTCAGCCAGCAGTGGAACCTGGTGCTCGCGGCTTCCCTGGTCGCGCTCGTGCCGCTGCTGGTCATTTTCGCGCTGTTCCAGAAGCAGATCGTGCGATCGATCCAGCTTTCGGGAGTCAATAGGTAACCAAGGAGGCAAACATATGAAAAGAACGATGCTGGCCATCCCGGCCGTGGCGCTGGTCGTCGCGGCCGCCGCCTGCTCGTCAAGCTCGTCGAGCGGGTCGGGTGGATCCAGCAGCTCCGCCAAAGTAAACCTCACCTACGCCATGTGGCAGACACCGGAGCAGGCCGGGTACCAGAAGTCCATTGACCTGTTCGAGAAGGCGCACCCGAATATCCACGTCACGCTCGAGAGCTTCGCCTACAACGACTACCAGCCCAAGCTCACCACCGAGTTCAGCTCCGGCGGCGGGCCGGACGTGTACTGGGTGAACACTCCGATGATCGCCTCCTGGCTGAAGGACGGCGTGATGGAGGACCTCACGTCCAAGATCAGCGCGGCGAAGATCAACCTCGGTCAGTACCTCCCGACGCTGGTCAACCTCCACACATTCAACGGGAAGCTGTACGGCCTGCCGAAGGACTGGGACACGATCGCCTACTACTACAACGCCGACTACTTCGCCAAGCACCACATCACGGTCCCGTCCAACCTGACCTGGAATCCCACGGACGGCGGGACATGGCTCAGCTTCCTCAAGTCGATCACCTACGACACCAGCGGGCACAACGCGCTGTCGCCGCAGTTCAACGCGAACTCGGTGGCGACCTACGGCACCGACTCACCCAACGAAATGCAGTGGGGCTTCGAGCCCTACCTGGCCGAGAACGGCGTCAAGCTGATCAGCCAGCCGTACGCGAAGACCACGTCGTTCGACACCCCCGCGGGTAAGCAGACCTTCCAGTTCCTCACCGACCTGATGTACAAGTACCACGTCGCCGCTCCCGGCTCCGACCTGGGCACCGACGCCGCCGCGAACAACACCGAAGACCAGACGCTGTTCGCCCAGGGCAAAGTGGCCATGATCGAGAACGGTGACTGGGTAACCGCCGGCCTCCAGCAGGAGGTCAAGTTCAAGCTCGGCGTGCTGCCGGCCCCGTGCGGCCCGGACGGCTGCTGGACCGTGCTGAACGGGCTCATCGACTCGATCAACTCCCACTCCCCCAACCAGGACGCCGCGTGGGAACTCGAGCAGTGGCTCGGGTCGTCGCAGTCCGAGCAGATCCTCGGCTCCGGCGGTTACATCTGGCCCGGCATTCCCACGCTTGACCCGCTGTTCGCGTCAAGCTGGAAGTCCCACGGCCTGGACATGACCGCGTTCGAGACCGAGTCGAAGTGGAACGTCGTCTACTGGCCGGTCACTCCCGGCATGAACCAGGCCCAGCTCGACATCGCCAACCAGCTCGCACCCGCCTACCTGACCGGTAAGAACGTGGCAGCGGCGGTCGACGCGGCCGCGAAACAGGCCGACAACGACCTGTCCACCGCCGGCTGACCAACCTGGGCGGCCTGCCGGCGGCTCCACCCGCCGGCAGGCCCCGCCACCAGAGGGGGGTATCCGCAAGTTCCCACTCGGAGGGATCCGTGTTCACCCGCACACTCCAGGCGGCGATGACCGCAATAGTAACCGGGGCCGCCCTGTTGACCTGCACGGCAGCCAACGCGGCCACACCAGCAACCCAGCAGATCACCGTCAACCTCGCCGACAGCACCGGGCCGGTGTTCCATGGCGCCAGCGGTGCGCTCTACGGACTGAGCGAGAACGGCGTCCCCGGAGCCGACCTGCTCGCCCCGCTGCACATCCGGGCCATCGACGCCAAGCCGCCGGGCGGCCTGCAGCATCCGACCGGTGACGCGGACAAGATCGCGCCGGAGTTCGTCAGCACCGGCGGCCAGTGGATCCTCGTCTACATGCAGGACATCTACTCGGACTGGCCCTATCAGAACCTCGGCCTGTCCGACTACCTGCCGAAGGTCGAAAGCATCGTCAGGACCCTGATGGCGACGCCCTACGCGAAGAACTTCGCGTTCATCCCGTTCAACGAGCCGGACTGGATCTGGTACGGACTGAACACCTCGAGCGCGAGCCAGTACGTCACCAACCGCGACAAATTCCTGGCCGACTGGACCACGGTGTACCACGCGATCAGGTCCATCGACCCTTCCGCGCTCATCGTCGGGCCGAACGAGGCGTACTACGACAGCCGGTTCATGCCGGACTTCCTGTCCTACGCCAAGGCGAACAACGTGCTGCCGCAGATCATCAGCTGGCACGAGCTGTCCCCCAGCTCGCTCCAGACCTACCGCTCCAGTTACGCGAGCTTCCGCGCGCTGGAGAAGCAGGACGGGATCGGGCCGCTGCCGATCGACATCGACGAGTACGCGAACCGGTACGACCTGTCGGTTCCGGGCGAGATGGTGCAGTGGCTGTCCATGTTCGAGGACACCAAGGTGTACGCGGCCATGCCATTCTGGGACATCGCTGACAACTATTCCGATACGGCAGTTCAGAACGACATACCGAACGGACAGTGGTGGCTCCTCTACTGGTACGGCCAGCTCACCGGTGACACCGTGAACGTCACCGTGCCGCAGCCCAGCACGATCGACAACGTCGCGGGCCTGGCCGCGCTGGACACCGGCAAGCACCAGGCCAGGATCATCGTCGGCGACCCGAGCGGCGGCAGCGCTAGCGGGGCCGGCGGTGCCGGCGGGGACACGGTGCGGATCACCGGCATCGACCCGCGGGTGTTCGGCAACCGGGTCCACGTCTCGATCCAGCAGATCGGCTGGACCGGCTACGACGGCGCCGCCTACACTCCCCTCGACATTTCAGAATCGGATAATACGGTTTCGGATAATACGATCTCGGTGGGGTTGGGGGCCGTGGACCCGATGAGCGCCTATCAGATCATCGTGTCACCGGCGAACGAGCAGCAGGCGGCCGGCGCGCGGGCTGTCGTGCCCGGTACCCAGACCTACCTGGCCGCCGACGCGAGCCTGACCGACGCCACGGTCTACAGCCAGGGCTCTGTCGCCAACCCCAACGGTTACGCCACCGCCGGCGGCAAGGACGTCGGCTCAATCGACCAGCCGGACAGCCGGGTCGCGTTCCACGTGACCGTGCCCCGCACCGGCCGGTACCTGATGTCGGTGTATTACGGCAACCAGACCGAGACAATCGCGCAGCAGATCCTGCGCGTCGACTCCGGATCCTGGTCGTTCGTCAGCTATCCGCCCACGCTGAACTGGCTGTTCCGGTCCCACCAGGACATGTACCTGAACCTCACGGCGGGGTCGCACACGATCACGTTCGGAGTGTCCGACCCGTCGGCCGGCACGGCCAAGGGCCAGGTCACCATGGACGACATCCAGCTCACCTATGCTCCGCGCGACGTGCCGGGCGTCACCGGCCCGGCCACCAGCTACCCGGCCGCGTACGCGGACATGTCCGGTGGTACGACGACATTTGCCGTGGACGCCGGCCAGGACGGGTACTACCGGCTGTCGGTGGCGGGAAACCACGGTCCGTTCGTGGTAAATAGGGTTATCTACCTGCACGCTGGCATCAATCCGGTATCAGTCAGGGGCATGACGGACGGCGTGCTCAACGTGGTGCCAGATCCCGCGGCAGACGCCGCGGATGCCACCGTCTACGCGGCGGCCGCGCCGGGGAACACGCTCGGCGGCACGGCGGTCGTCCAGGCCGATCAGTACGCTTACGGCGGCAAGGATGTCGGTTTCGTCGGCAACGGCGCGGCCAACACGCTCACGTTCAACGGCATCAGGGCGCCGCGGGCCGGACGCTACCAGGTGATGGTCAGTTACGCCGACGACGACCGGGCCGGGTCGGGGAACTACAACTCCAACCTCATCGATCGCGGGTTCACCGTGTCCACCTCCGGTGGCACGTCCCAGACGGTGTACGCGCGAAACACCTACAGCTGGGATCAGTTCAACACCATCGAGGTGACGGTGACGCTGAAGGCCGGACTGAACAGCATCACGTTCGGCAATCCGGACGCCTACGCGCCTAACTTCGACAAGATCACGGTGGCACCGGCGGCGCTGCCGCGCTGATCTATGACGACGGCCCGGCCGACTGTGTTTCAGCCGGCCGGGCCCGTCGCTTTTCGTACCGGGCGGATCCGCGCGGCCCGCGCGATCCGCGCGGCCCGCGCGATCGGCGCGGGCCGCGCGATCGGCGCTTCGGGGTCGATTGGCGGGACGGTGTGAGCGTTCCGGATAACGCGTTTGCCGCATTTCGGCCATGCCTCTCTCCGCCAAATGCGCCGCCAGCCCCTGGTGAACTACGCGTATCGCCATACAACGGGCACGGAGGCCGCTAATCTTGCGGAAGATAAGGGCCATCTGGAAGAAAAGGTGCCGGAAACCGGCGCCCAATCTTCCGTGGAACCCTTTTCTTCCGCGTCATTCACCGCAAGTGGTCCGCCTAAATCCTGAAATGTCGGTAATGGGGCCGACCCCGGGCGGGTCGACGCGACCGGGAATGCGACACGCGCCCCGCAGCATTGAGCCGACTGACCGGGAATGCCACACGCGCCCGCAGCATTGGGCCGACTAACCGGGAATGCCACACGCGCCCGCAGCATTGGGCCGACTAACCGGGAATGCCACACGTGCCCGCTACACAAATCCTGAAATGTCGGATATGGGCGCGCGATCTCGGGGGCTTGCGGGCGCGGATGGGTCGGGGGGCGGGGCGGGTTGGTCGCGGTGGGGTGGGGTCAGGTGGGGGCGCCGCGGGCGGCTATCTCGGCTAGCTGGGTGGATACCCAGCGGTATACATCGTGCGTGCGGACATGCTCGGCCATGGCCGACAAGGCCTTGCGGCGCGCTTCGGCCGGCAGGCGCAACGCGTGCTCGATACGGTAAGAAAGGCCTTCCACATCGAAGGGGTTGCACAAGACGGCCTGGGGAAGCTCGGCGGCGGCGCCGGTGAACTCGCTGAGGATCAGCACTCCGCTGCCGTCGCGGGCCTCCTGCACGGTGACGTACTCCTTGCATACCAGGTTCATGCCATCGATCAGCGGAGTGACCAGCAGCGCGTCCGCGGTCGCGTAGTACGCGGCAAGCTGCTGCTGGGACAGCCCGCGATACAGATAGTGCACCGGCACGTCGTTGCCGGGCTCGGTGAACCGCCCGTTGATGCGTCCGATGTGCTGCTCCACGTTCGCCCGTAGCTGGCGATACTCCCGGACGTCGTCCCGGCTCGGCACCGCGACCTGGAGGAACGCGACCCTGGTACGGAGGTCGGGGTTCCGCTCCAGCAGCATCTCGACCGCGAGCAGGCGTTCGACGATCCCCTTGGTGTAGTCCAGCCGGTCGACGCCGAGCAGCAGGGCACGGCCGCTGAACTGCTCGGCCAGGGCCTGAAGCTCCGTGTCTATGTCCGGGTCGGTGGCGTACCGGGCGAACTCCGCGGCGTCGATGGAGATGGGCGCCGTGGCGGTGGCCACCACCCGGCCGTCGGGCAGAACCACCGAGGAGTCGCGCACCTCGACGCCGGACTCACCAAGCAGCCGGGCGCAGGAACGGAGGAAGTTGCCGCGGTAGCCATCGGTGTGAAAAGCGACCAAGTCCGCGCCGAGCAGGCCCATCAGGATCTGCTCCCGCCAGGGCAGCCGCGCGAAGATGTCCGGCGATGGCCACGGCACGTGCAGGAAGAAGCCGATCGGCTGATCGGGCCGGCGGCCGCGGATGAGCCGGGGTACGAGGGTCAGGTGGTAGTCATGCACCCAGGCGATCGCGTCCGGCCGCTGGCCCGAGGGGCCGAGGGAGCCCAGGGCGGCGAGGGCGCGGTCGGCGAAGATCGCGTTGACGTCACGGTAGGTATGCCACCAGGCCCGTTCGAACCGGGGCTTCTCGATCGCGTTGTGCAGCAGCGGCCACAGCGCCGCGTTGGCGAAGCCGTGGTAATAGTTGCGGACCTGGGTGGCGGACAGCCCGATCGGCATGAGGCGGACGTCGGAACCCGCCAGCGTCTGCGGCATTCCCTTGGTGCCGCCGTCCCAGCCCACCCAGGCGCCGGAATGCGTGGACATCACCGGCCGAAGGGCCGTGACCAGCCCGCCCGGAGACAGGTGCCAGCCATCGTCACCGTGCTGTACCGGAAGACGGTTGGCCACCGCCACGACCGGCCCGTCCGGCCCGTCCAGGCCTCCCGGCGAGGCCTCCAGTGTGCCGCTCATAACCTGCCGCTACCCGCGAAAAGCACCGCGAACCCCCGGTGGGTGACTGGGCCGAAAGGCTCGGACCTAGGGATATCCCTGGGGCCTGGGATATTCCTGGGGCTGCCGGACGAGCCGTCGAGTGACATATTTTAACGGTGGGATGTTGTCCACCGGGGGGTCCGGCAACGCCTTCGCACTGTTCGCGCCGGCCTTCACGGGGGCTGCATGACAATGAACTTTCGCCTCCTCGGCGACGTTGATGTGCGTGACGATGAGCGGCTGGTCGATGTCGGCCACGCTCGCCAGCGGTGTGTCCTGGTGGCGCTGCTGTTCGACGCGAACCGGGTGGTGCCCGCTCACCATCTGGTGGACCGCGTCTGGGGAGGACAGCGTCTTCCCGCGCGTCCGCTCGGCGCGTTGCAGACATACGTTTCGCTGCTACGCAGGTCGGTGACCGCGGAGGGCGAGATCGCCATCGTCTGGCAAGCGGCCGGGTACAAGGCGGTGGTCGACGTGGATGCCGTGGACCTGCACCGGTTCCGCCGCCTGAGCGACAAGGGCCGAGCCGCCCGCGGCGACGACGAACGCGCCGCCTTGTTCGAGGAGGCGCTCGGGCTGTGGCGCGGCGAGGCGTTCGCGGGGCTGGACACACCGTGGATCGGCTCCGTGCGCACCGCGCTGAGCATGCAGCGACTGGCGGTCCACCAAGACCTCATTGAGGTACAGCTCCGCCGGGGCCAGCACGCGGCCATGGTCGCCGAGCTGTCCGGCCTGGTCGCCGAGCATCCGCTCGATGAGCGCCTCGCCGGGCAGTACATGACCGCCCTGTACGGCAACGGGCGGCAGGCTGAGGCGCTTACCCACTACCAGCAGGTCCGGCGGCGGCTCGTCGCGGAGCTCGGCTCGGACCCCGGCCCGTCGCTCCAGGGGCTGCACCGGCGGATCCTGAACGGCGATCCGGTGCTGGCCATCATCTCCGGCCCGGCCTCGGACGGCGGGAACCCCGGGAGCAGCGGGACCGACCGGAATGCCGGGAACAGCGGGAACGGAAGGTACGCCGGGAACGGCAGGAACGGCACCGTCCCGGGCACCGTGTTGAATTGGCCTGGGCCTCCGGCCGCGGCGTTCCCGCCGCTGCCGCGGCAGCTACCGGCGGACGTGCCGGGGTTCACCGGCCGGACGCGGCAGCTCGCCGAGCTTGATCTGCTACTAGACGAGTCGAATCCGCCGGCGGAGATGGTCATCGCGGTGGTGATGGGTGCGCCCGGCGTGGGCAAGACCGCGCTGGCGGTGCATTGGGGGCACCGTGTCGCCGACCGGTTCCCCGACGGGCAACTGTATGTGGATCTGCGCGGCTTCAGTTCCGAAGGGCTGGTGATGGAGCCGGCCGAGGCCATGCGAGCGCTCCTGGAGTCCCTCGGCGTGCCCAGCCAGCGGCTGCCCGCCACGCTGGACGCCCAGGCCGCCATGTACCGCAGCCTGCTGTCCGGAAAACGGGTGCTCGTGGTGCTCGACAACGCCCGCGACACCAGGCAGGTCCGGTGGCTGCTGCCGGGCACGCCGACCTGCCTGGTCGTGGTCACCAGCCGCAATCAGCTGTCCGATCTGGTGACGGACGGCGCCTGCCCGCTGACCCTCGATGTCCTGCCGGCCGCCGAGGCACGTGCTCTGCTGGGCCGCCGCCTCGGCGCCGACCGGGTGTCGGCCGAACCGCGATCCGCCGAGGAGATCATCGAACGGTGCGCGGGACTGCCGCTCGCCCTGGCCATCGTGGTCGCCCGGGCGGTCATCAACCCCCGGCTCCCACTGCGCTCGCTCGCGGCGGAGCTACGTGACCAGCTCGCCACGCTGACCGGCGAAAGCCCGGCGACGAGCGTGCGCGCGGTGTTCTCATGGTCATACGAAGCACTGGACCCCGCCGCGGCACGTCTGTTCCGGCTGCTCAGCCTGCACCCGGGCCCAGATGTCGGCACCCCGGCCGCCGTGGCACTGAGCGCACTCGGCCAGTCGCGGGTGCGGAAGCTGCTGACGGCGCTGACCCAGGCGCACCTGCTCGAGGAGCCCGTGCCGGGCCGCTACCGGTTCCACGACCTGATCCGCGCCTTCGCGGCCAAGGCGGACGAAGCGCCCGCGGACCGCGCCGACGCAATGGTGCGGCTGTTCGCCTGGTATCTCCATACCGCCGCCGAGGCCGGCCGGCGCCTGACGCCAGGACATCGGCAGCCCGAGCTCGGACCCGTGCCGCCGGGCTGCCAGCCGTCGGTGTTCACCACCTATGAGCAGGCCCTGGCCTGGTGTGATACCGAGCATTCCAGCATGGTCGCCTGCGTGCGTCTCGCCGAGGAGGCGGGGTATGACGACGTGGCCTGGAAGCTGCCCGTCGCGTTGTGGAGTTATTTCGTCCTCCGCAAGCCGTGGGACGACTGGATCGCCTGCGCCCGCATCGCGCTCGACGCCGCCCGCCGCCGCGGCGACCGTTTCGCCGAAGGCTGGGTGCTGAACGGCCTGGGCCTCGCCTACGCCGGCCGGCAGCCCGGACAAGCCATCGATTGTTTCCAGCAGGCGCTGCGGGTCCGGCAGGAGATCGGCGACCGGCTCGGCGCGGGCGCCGTGCTGGACAACCTCGGCGCGGCCTACTGGGACCTGCGCAAGTTCGACGAGGGCCTGGACTGCTTCCGGCAGGCACTGGCGATCGCCCGCGAGATAGGGAACCAGTACAGCGAGGTCATCGCGCTCAACAACCTCGGTGAGGGGCTGCACCGGCTGGGACGATTCACCGACGCCGTTCCATGTCATCAAAAAGCACTAACGGTGGCCCGGGAGATGGGTTACCACATGAGCGAGGCGGTCGCGCTCAACAACCTCGGCGAGAGCTATCACTCGATGAGCCAGCTCGACAGCGCTCGTGACTGTTTCACCGGTGCGCTGGCCGTTCGTCAGCGCATCGGGGACCGTCACGGCGAGGCCCACACGCTGCGCGAGCTCGGGAACCTGCTGCACGAGGCCGGGCAGCCCGCGCAGGCGCGCCGCGCCTGGCGGCATGCGGTCGCCATCCTGGACGAACTCGGCGCCCCGGAGGCGGCCGAGCTACGCCTTCGATTGGATGAGGCGGAGGCCGGCTAGGGCGTGTTAAACGCCCTTGAGGATTTCCAAAGGGTCCCCAATGACTCCTCCGGGACCATCAACACGTCCCTCACGGACTGATACCGGCTCTGTACTCCCGGGTGGGATTACGTCGTGTACTACAGCTACACCTCCGGCGGCGTCACGCACACCAGCGACTCGAACGACCTCCTCTGCATCGCCGGTTACCCGTAACCGGCGACACCTCGGCGCGGCGGATGCCGTTTCGACGGCATCCGCCGCGCCGAAGCCGCTGATCGCGATGATTGGGCCAGCCACCGTGGAAGATAGGAGCCCTCTGGAAGAAAGGGCGCCGGAAACCAGCGCCCTATTTTCCATGAGACCCTCTTTTTCCGTGCAGTCCAGCGTAACCGCTTATCAAGTCGCAGAATAAATTGGTTCAAATGGCGAAATGTCGGGCGCTGGTGGCGGGGGGGCGCTAACAGCTAACTCTCCGGGATGACCTTCCTAACTCTCCGGGATGACCTTCGACGCAATGGTCGCCCCCCGGGATGAGGCCGGATCGCACTGCGGGCCGACGACATTCGCGGGTCGCGCGCTGGACGATGGCTATACCAGTTTCCGAGGCTAAGGAATCGTCATGCACCCTCCAGATCCGGGCATATCACGTCGTGTTTTCGCCACATCGTCGGTGGCCGTGCTGGCCTCGCTGGCCGTCCCGCGCCACGGCGGCGCGACGCCCTCGGGCCGGGCCGTGCCGGGCTTGAGGCCCCCGGCCAACGTGCAGGTCACGAACGACGGATTCACGGCGCACATCGAGCCCGTGGTGGCGGTAAATCCGCGCGATCCGGCGATCCTGCTCGCCGCCTGCCGGGTGTTCACCGGTTCCGGGATCGGGCTGGCCAGCTATGCCTCCGCCGATGCCGGCCGCAGTTGGCAGGCCAACGGGCTGCTCCCGGGTCTCGCGCCGGACTCCGGCGGAAACCCGGCCGTCGCCTTCAGCCGGCACGGGACCGGTTATCTGTGCGGCATCCGCGGCACCGGACCGGTGCCCGGTCAGCTCAGCCAGGGCGACGCGGTGTTGTGGCACACCAGCGGCCGCGGCCGTCCGCTCGGGCCCCCGGTCACGGTGATCCCTGGCCGCGGCGGCCTCGTCGATCACCCTGGGATCGCGGTGGACCCATCCGGCGCCGCCCCGGGCTGGATCGGTGCAACCGCGGTCGTGTTCGGCTCAGCCGGCCAAAATCTGGTGTTCAGCGCGTCCGTGGACGCAGGCCTGACGTTCGGGCCGCCGCGGCCCATCGACCGGATGACCGGCACGCAGGCCAACCTGCCCGTGATCGCCGCCGGACCGGCCCGAACGGTCCACATCGCCTATTTCGTGGTCACCGCCAACGCTGGCATCCTCACCATGGTCTCCTCGGCCGATCACGGCCAGACGTTCGCGGCGCCGGTCAGCCTGGGCAGCATCACCGCCACGGAACCGTATCTGGGTGACGTCACCATCAAAAGCGGGCCCGCCATCGCCGCCTCCCCTCAGAGCACGGCCGTGTACGCCGCCATCACCAGCTACGACCGGACCACCGGCCGGTCACAGATCTTGCTGTTCGCATCGCCAGACGCGGGCCGGACCTGGTCCGCGACGGTAACGGTGGCGGCCAGCACCACGCTGGCCTACCTCCAGCCGCAGCTTGCGGTGGACCGGGCGGGCCGGATCGGGCTGTCCGCCTACGCCTACGACCTGGCCGCCCAGCAGATCACCGTGCTGATGTTCCGCTCCCCGCCCGGCCGGCCGGCCTTCTCCGCTCCCCTGACGGTCAGCTCCCAGTCCTTCAACCCCGCGCTCGCCGTCGACTTCGGGGGCACTCACTGGCTGGGCAACTACCAAGGTCTGGCCGCCGGACCAGACGGATTCCAGCCGATCTGGACCGACACCCGCACCGGCAGCACACAGGTGTTTACCGCCACCAGGATGCCGGTCACGCGCCCTGCACTCCGCGCGGCCTTCCCTCCCGGGACGCCGCTGGAAGTCGGCCGTAGTACCACCGCCGTTCGGGATATTTGAAATCTTTTTCATGAACGGCGGTGGTATCACTCCCGGAGGATGCACGGCGGGCCATGGGACTCGGACTGCCTGAGCTTGGGCACGTCCTCCATCAGCCGCTGGGTGTAGGGATCGGCCGGGTGCTCCAGGATCTGCGCGACCGGGCCCGTTTCGGCCACCACGCCCTGGCGCAGCACCACGGCGAACTGGGCGATGCTGCGCACCAGGGCGAGGTTGTGCGTTATGAAGATCATGGCCAGGTGCCGTTCGGCCTGAATCCGGCGCAGCAGCTCGACGATGATGGCCTGAACCGAGACGTCCAGCGACGATGTCACCTCGTCGCAGATCAGCAGCTCCGGCTGGACCACCAGGGCCCGGGCGATCGCGACCCGCTGCCGTTCCCCGCCGGAAAGCTGGTCCGGGTAGCAGGACAGGAAGTCCGGGCCGAGCGACACGTCCTCGAGGACGTCGACGACGCGAGCGGAGCGATCGCGGCTGGAGAGGCTGGTGAACTGGCTGAGCTGCTGATCGATGATCTGGCCGACGGTCTTGCGGGGGTTGAGCGAGGTGTAGGGGTTCTGGAAGATGTACTGGATCCGCCGCAGCACATCCTTGTCGCGCTGGCGGGCTCCGCGAGCCAGCGGGGTGCCCTCGAAGGTGATCTCGCCGGTCCAGTTGCCGTGCAGTCCGGCGACGCAGCGGGCGAGCGTTGTCTTGCCGGAACCGGATTCGCCGACGACGGCGACGCAGGCGCGCGGCGGCACCTCCAGGCCGATGCCGGACAGCGCCGGCGTGCTGCCGTAGCTGGCCGAGACCCCCCGGACCGACAGTGCGGACGTGCCGGTCACGGCGGGCGGACCGGTCACCACCGGCAGGCGCCTGGGATGGCGGGTCTGGATGTCCAAGGCCCGCAGGCAGCGCACGGAACGGCCGGCCACGGTCACCGGTTCCGGCGCCTGGCTCGCGCAGTCGCCGATGGCGTCGCCACAGCGCGCGGCGAACGAACAGCCGGCGCCGCGACGGCCGGGCCGGGGCTGCTGGCCGTCGATTCCGGTCAGCGCCTCGGCGCGCTCGGGCGACGGCACGGCTGCGATCAGGCCGCGGGTGTACGGATGCACCGGCTCGCCGAACAGCCTGGCCGTGGACCCGATCTCCACGACGCGTCCGGCGTACATGACCGCGACGTCGGATACCAGGCCGCTGACCACGGCCAGGTCGTGGCTCACGTAGACGGCCGCCACCCCGTAGGAAAGGCACAGGCCACGGACGGTATCCAGCACGTGGCGCTGAGTCGAGACATCGAGCCCGGTGGTCGGCTCGTCCAGCACGATCAGCGATGGCCGGCATGCGAACGCCATGGCCAGCGCGACCCGCTGCTGCTGGCCTCCGGAGAGCTGATGCGGGTACCGGCGGAGCATCTCCGGCGTCGGGTCAAGGTGGACCTCTTGCATGACCTCGGCCACGCGGTCGCTCTCATCGCCGGCGTCGTGTACCCGCAGCACCTCCCGGATCTGGGTTCCCACCCGGAGCGCGGGGTTGAGCGCCGAGGACGGGTCCTGGGGCACGTAGCTGACCCGGGCGCCGCGCGCCGCCCGCAGGTCGCGCGGGCTCAGCGCCAGCAGGTCGATTCCGTCCAGCAGGACCTGGCCCGCGGCGACGCGCAGCCCCCGGCGGGTGTGGCCGAGCAGAGCCAGGGCCACGGTGGTCTTGCCCGAGCCCGACTCGCCGACCAGTCCGAGCACCTCCCCGGCCTCGACGACGAAGGAGACGTCGCGCACCACGTCCGGCCCGGACCGGCCCAGCCGGACCTCCAGGCCGGACACCTTCAGGCGGGTTTGCCGCTCGGCGCCGGCCGTCTCGACCCGCGGCGCTACGCTCTGGCTCACGCTGTGTCTCCCGCTCGCCGCTGGGGGCGCGTTCCCTGGCCCAGGTCGTCGATCAGCGCGGCCTCCTCGGGTCGGCGATCGACTCCGATCGTGACCCGCGCGAACGCGTCGGTGAACGAGTTGATCCCGATCGTAAGCAGCGCGATCAGCAGAGCGGGCACGACGACCGCCCACGGGTTCAGCGCCAGGCCATCCCGGTTCTCGTTGATCATGACTCCCCAGCTCGCGGCCGGCGGAGGCTGGCCGAAGCCGAGGAACGCGAGCCCGGCCATGATCACGATCGAGTAGGTCAGCCGGAGTCCCGTCTCCACCATGAGCGGGCTGACCAGGTTCGGCAGGATCTCCTTGCGCATGACCCTGGCCGGCCGCATGCCTTGCAGCTCCGCGGCCTTGACGAAGTCCCGTTCGGACAGGTCGAGTGTGGCCGACCGCAGCACGCGGGCCACCTGAGGGGCGTGCGAGAAGCCAACCGCTAGCGTGATCAGCCACAGCTTCGGACCCAGCAGGCTGAGCAACAGCAGGGCGAACACGAGCTGGGGGAACGAGAGGATCACGTCGACCACTCGCATGATGATCCCGTCACGGACCCCGCGCAGGTAGGCGGCCGACACGCCGGCCGCCGCCCCGGCGAGGACCCCGATGGCGGTCGCGCAGCTCGCCATGATCAGCAGCGCCCAGCCGCCATCGAGCACCCGGGACAGCACATCGCGGGCCTCGACGTCGGTACCCAGCAGGAACTGGGCCGACGGTTTGCCGAAGTCGAGGGCCAGGGGCGCGTTGGTGTCCGGCGAATACGGGGCGACGAACGGGCCGATGACCGCGAGCAGCACGACGAACGAGGCCAGCCCGAGCCCGATCATGCCGCGCGGAGTCCGGACGGCTGACCAGAGCACGGCACCCCACTGGTGCCGGCGGATCCGGACCTGGCGTGGCTGGGCCGCGGGAGCGGTGGGAGCGGTGGGGGCGTTGACTGTCATGGGCTACCTGGCGATGTCATGGCTACCTGGCGATTCTGCGCCGCGGCGTGGCTAGCAGGGCGATCACGTCGGTCAGGATGTTCATGACCACGTAGAACGCGGCCAGGACGAGGACGATGAACTGGATCACCGGGATGTCCCGGTCGGTGACCGCATTCGCCAGGCCCTGGCCGACGCCTGGGTAGTTGAACACGTCCTCGACGATCACGATCCCGCCCGCCAGGTAAAGGAAGTTGAGGCCGATGACCTGCACGGCGGGCGCGATCGCGTTCGGCAGCGCGTGCACGAGCACGACGCGCCACTCCGGCACCCCCTTCAGCCGGGCCATCTCCACGTAATCGGACTCGAGTGCCTCGACCATCGCGGCGCGCATCATCCGCAGGATGTACGGCACGATCACGATCACGAGCGTGGCGACCGGCAGCACGAGCAGTTCGGGCTGGTTCCAGGCGTAGGTGCCAGGAGGGAGCAGCGAGACCGCCGGCAGGACGTGCCAGACCACAGTGGCCAGCAAGATGATCAGCGCGATGGCCACGACGAACTCGGGGAGCGACGTCACCGCCAGCACGACCACGGAGACGACGTTGTCGAACCAGCCGTCCTTGCGCAGCGCGGCGAGCGAGCCGAGGGCGACACCGGCGAGCGCGCCTATGGCACCGGCGATGAAGACCAGGGCCGCCGAGTTGATGAGCATGGGCTTGACAAAGCCCCATACTGGCACCCCGTTGTTGACCAGGGACTGGCCGAGATGGCCGGTGAACAGCCCGGATATCCAGGTCCAGTACTGGTCGAATATCCCGCGGTTCAGGTGCAGGACGACCTCGAGCGCGCGTACCCGGTCCGGGGTGGCGTTCCGCCCGAGTATCGCGTAAGCCGCGTTGCCCGGCAGCACCTCGGTGGCCACGAACACCACCACCGAGACCAGGAACAGGGTGAGCACTCCGAAGGCAAGCCGCCGCCGGACCAGGCGTGCGATGGGGTGCGCGTCGCCAGACGTGGCCACCCGGACGGGAGCCGCGACTACGGCCATGCCACGTCGATTCCTTCCAGGACTGGGCGGGGGGAAGACGCCGGAGACGGGAACTCATCCGGCGATTAGCTCATTTGTAGCGTAACGGGCAGGCCCCTGTCTCACAACGCGCTGCGCAGGACGACACCGTACTGGACTGATCACGCCGATCCCAGGGCTACCTGGCTTGCCGCCCGCGTTGCGGGACGGCCCCTCATTGTCGTCAGCCATAGATGGCGTAAATCCGCACGCTTTGACCCACGCTCATGAGAGCACGGAGGTTAGCTGCCTGTAATATTCTATTTATGGCTCCTTCTTAACGGATCTCTCCTGCCGCTAGCGGATAATCAAGATCAACTTGACGATTGCGCGCGCTGAACCCGGGGGGTTCTACTGCGTCGGGCGCGTAGCTTGTGAGAGCATGACCCGTGTTATCGCGAATGCGAAGCTTCAGGTGGTAGGCCATACTTTTCCCGTCGAGACCGAGAATTAGCGCATTTGTTACCTATCGCGACGGGCAACACCTTAATGGAGGATGAGTTTCGTGGATCGATCGGACGGGAACGGCGGGCTGCTCTCCGGGGCAGCGGCCCTGAACCGGCGCCAGTTCCTTCGGGGTGTCGCCGCCACTGGCGCGGCGGCTGGCGCGGGCAGCCTGATCGCGGCCTGTAGCAGCTCCGGTTCGACGACCGGCACGACCGCGTCCAGTACGGCCCGCAAGCGCGGTGGCAACCTGAAGGTCGGCCTATCAGGCAGTTCAGGCGCCGACACCCTCGATCCGCACGCCGGGCTGACCTATCTCGACTCCGCCCGGGCACAGTCCCTCTACCAATCCCTGGTCCAGCTGAACCATCAGGGCCAGACCGAGAATGTCCTCGCGGAGGAGATAATTCCCGTCTCGCCGACGGAGTTCACTATCAGGCTCCGCCAGGGCGTCACTTTCCACAGTGGCAAGCCGCTGACAGCGCAGGATGTCATCTACACGTTCCGGCGGGTCAAGACCGAGCTGAACAACGGAGTTCCGTTCGCAGGTGCCAGCACCGTCGGGCCGATGGACGTGGCGGCGCTGAAGGCGGTGGACAACCACACCGTCAAGGTGACATTTACCAGCCCTTATGCCAGCCTCGTTGACCATCTGGCGTCGTACTGGTTCTACGTCTACATCATCCCGGACGGATTCAATCCGGTCGCGAAGAACGCGAAGCCGAACGGCACGGGACCGTGGGTATTTCAGAGCTTCACCCCGGAGCAGCGGAGCGTGTTCGCCAGGAACCCGAACTTCTGGCAGTCCGGGCTGCCGTACGCGGACACGCTGACCATCATTGACTTCCCGGACAATAATTCCCTGCAAGACGCCCTCACCACCGGCCAGATCCACGCGGCCGGAGGATTCGACGGGCCGCAGCTCGCGGCACTCGGTAGCGCGAGTGGCGTGAAGACCGTGGCTTCGCACACCGGGGCGATCACGCCGTTCACGATGCGCGTAGACAAGCCGCCATTCAACGACGTGCGGGTCCGCCAGGCGCTACGGCTCCTGATCGATCGCCCGCAGCTCATCGACTCGGCCCTGGACGGCTACGGAGTCGTCGCCAACGACGTCTTCGCCCCCTATGACCCCGATTTCGACACCGCGCTGCACCGCGTGCAGGACATCCCGCAGGCGAAAGCCCTGCTGAAGGCGGCCGGACACGAGAACCTCAAGCTGACGCTGACGACGTCACCCGCGGCCACGGGCATGGTGGCGATGGCGACCGTGCTGGCCGAGCAGGCCAAGGCGGCCGGGGTGACCATCACGCTCGACAACGTCGCGTCCTCCACGTTCTTCGGGAAGAACTACCTGTCGTGGACGTTCTCACAGGACTTCTACGGAGACTCCACGTACCTCGCGCAGGTGGCGCAGTCCATGCTCCCGAATTCGCCGTTCAACGAGACGCACACCAACAACCCCACCCTCAATAATCTCTATAGCCAGGCGAACGCGACGACCAACGCGTCGACGCGCAAGCAGATCATGTACGAGATGCAGCAGTACGACTTCAACCAGGGTGGATACATCATCCCCGCCTACATTGACGCGCTCGACGCCTACAGCACCAAGATCACGGGCTACTCGGCGTCGGCCGTGGGCACGCCGCTGTCGAATCTCGACTTCGAAAAGTGGTCTTTCGTCTGAGCCGAGACGGCGTCCTTGCCGGGTCGCTGCTACCCGGCAAGGACGCCTGCTTATATCAGCATCGACAGGGACAGTGCGTATCGCCCGTCAGGATCAGTCCACCAGCGCTGGAGGGAGAATCCGGCAGATTCAAGTTCTGCCCGGATGCTATCCTGCCTGAACTTTGCTGAAATGCCAGTCCAGATTCGTTCTCCGGCCGCGAGTTCCACGAGCAGATCAATTTCTGGCAAGCGAACGACTTGATCGATCCGTGATTGTTCACACATCGCCAGGCACTCGGCCTCGTCTTGCCACGTGACAACATAGTCGAAAGTGTCCAAGTCGAAGTCAGCGCCAACCCGCGCGTTCAGCACCGCGAGAAGGTTCTTGTTGAACGCGGTCGAGACCCCTGCCGAGTCGTTGTAAGCCGCCATGAGCTCGGCGGGATCTTTGACCAAGTCCACGCCGAGCAATAGCGTATCGCCCGGACGGAAAAAGTCACACAGCTTTCGCAGGAATTCGGCCCGCTGATCTGGCATGAGCTGACCGATCGTGCTGCCGAGAAACAGCACAAGTCTCGGCGGTGGGTACTCGTCCATCGCGATCGCCTCAGCCTGCTTTTCGAAATCGGCGAGGACGGCGCGCACCGACAAGCCAGGATATTCGCCCATAAGTCGCGCCCCGGCCGCCATCAGAGCCGACTCGCTGATATCGATCGAAATGTAGGTGCGAATGGTTCCTGCCCGCCGGAGCGCACGGAGCAGAATCGCGGTCTTAATTGCGGAGCCAGAGCCCAGTTCTATGATGCTGCTCGCCCGGGTGGTCGCCGCGATTTCATCAGCGACGGACTGCAGGATATCACGTTCAGTCCTAAAAAGATAATACTCAGGCAGCTGAGTGATCTGCTCCCAGAGTTCACTACCCTTCGTGTCGAAAATCCACTTCGAAGGAATATACTTAGGTGCCGCGGTTAGTCCCTCTCGCGTATCCGCACGGAGTTCGTTTATGCGGAGACCTGGCGGCAGGCGCCGGTCCAAATGGAGACTGGTCATCTTGGTGCCCGCTCTCTAGAATCGCTTTCGGGGGGAACTCGTTAGCGGCATTTTACCTACTTTGGACCCGAGGGCGGTCGGATGACCAGCGTCGCGATTCAGCGCGAGATGAACGTGCTCGACCCGCGGTTTTACGTCGACCCGTGGGAGGCCTACCGCTGGCTGCGCGACGAAGCCCCGGTCTACTGGGATCCCGTCCAGAAGGTGTGGGCGGTCTCACGTTACGACGACGTGCGCGACATCGGGAAGGACGCCGTGCGCTACTCGTCGTCAGCGGGCTCACGCCCGCACGTCGACCAGCGCAAGGACATGTCCATGGTCAACATGGATGATCCGCAGCACCGAGAGCAGCGCAGGCTGGTGTCCCGCCGGTTTACGCCGCGGGCGATGCGCGGGCATGAAGGCCACGTGCGCGGAGTCGTCACCGAGATCCTGGACGCGGTCTTGCCGCTCGGGGAGTGCGAGGCCATCGAGGCCATCGCCTCCCGTTTGCCGGCCATCGTGATCAGTGACCTGCTCGGCTACCCGCGCGAGATGTGGGAGCGCGTCCGTTACTGGTCCGAGCAGACCATGCTGCTGTCCGGGCTGACGTCCCCGGACGGTCCCCCGCACGCGGAGCACCCCGGCCTCGTGCCGGTGATGCACGAGTTCGAGGACAGGACCGTCGCGCTTATCAAGGAGCGGCTGGCGCAGCCGCGGCAAGATCTCATCTCGGTGTGGGCGCACACAAGCGGCTGGGACATCAAGCGGATCCTGGACGAGACGATCCTCCTCATAGACGGCGGCGCGGAGACCACGCGCACAGTGATCGGCTCGATGATCCGGGAGCTGGCCCTGCAGCCGGACCAGCGCCGGATCCTGCTCGAACGTCCAGAGCTGCTCGCGACGACCGCGGTCGAGGAGTTCATCCGCTGGGTGTCTCCGGTACTGAACATGCGCCGCACGGCGACCGCCGACCACGAGCTCCACGGCCAGCACATCCGCGCCGACGACCAGATCCTCCTGCTCTACGCGGCGGCCAACCGCGACCCACGCGTGTTCCCGCGACCCGAGGTGCTCGACGTGGCCAGGCCGGATAACGGGCACATCGCGTTCGGGTCCGGCACCCATCTCTGCCTCGGCGCGCACCTCGCCCGGCTTGAGATCCGCGTCATGACCGAGGAACTGCTGCGGCGGATGCCGGACTGGGAACTGACCGACCCCGGGGAACCGCAGATCGTGCCGAACACCCTCACCCGCTCCTACGATCGGATCCGCATCAGGTTCACCCCGGAACTGAGACGATGACGAGGCCGCCGAGAATGTCCACTGATACGGAACTCGACATCAGCGCATTTATGCGAATTTACCACACCGGTGTCGTCTGGCATTGTATTTGCGCCGTCACGCGGCTCGGGGTAGTTGACCGGCTCGCCAACGGACCTCTTCCCGTCGGCGTCCTAGCTGACGGATGCGGCGTTCAGAAAGAGCCATTGCGGAGAGTGCTGAGGCTGCTCAGTGATTATGATGTGGTCAAATTTCGCGAAGAAAATGTCGCGCTGACAGATTCTGGGCGTCTGCTGAGCAAGGAGCATCCGTCATCGATATGGCCTATTTTTGCGGCTGTCGGCCTGGCGGATATGGCGCATGTAATCGAGGAGAGCTTGCGGACAGGTGAGGTTGCGGCGGAACGCGTCCTCGGGGCTCCCTACTGGCGGTATCTCGCTGCGCACGCGGATCAGCAGGCTATGTTTGACGAGTGCATGCGGATACGAACCAGCTGGCTAACCAAAAGCTGCATCACGATGCTGAAGTGGCCAAGTTCCGGAACGGTAGTGGACGTTGGCGGGGGAACAGGAACGATGATGTCTGCTGTGCTGCGGGCGGCACCGGGACTCAAAGGGATCTTGATCGATCAAGAGCAGGTCCTGGAACGTGCCCGGCTGCTACTTGCGGACGAAATTGCCGCTGGTCGATGCGAGCTACGGAATGCAGAGCTTTTCAGCCCTGCTCCGCGTGGAGATATCTACATACTTTCCTTCATCCTGCACGACTGGTCGGATCTGGATGCTGGGCGTATCCTGGACGCCATCGGCAGGCAAGCGCCCGGGTCGGCTCGGCTGCGCATGTTTGAGCACATCATCCCGGCCGACGGATCGCCGCATGTGAGCAAGTTCAACGACGTGGCGATGCTGCTCCTGTTCGGTGAGGGACGGGAGCGGACCGAGGACGAATTCAGGCACCTACTTGACCGGACAGGCTGGCGGATTGAGACAATCACCGAGTGGGACGGGACCAGCCTGATTGAAGCTTGCCGAACCCCGGCTGAGCCCAATGCGGCTCAGCTGATTTGATCCTGGTCAAGGGCAAAGGTCCTGGCGGGAGGCTTCGCGCATGATCGCCTCGCGCTCGCGCCATCGCGACCAGTAAGCGCCCTTGTAGCCGAGCTTCACCAGGCTCGTCACGAAGGGGTTATCGGCGTAGCTGTTGTCGTGCTCGCTCACCCCCGGAATGGTGGGCAGCATGATACGGGGATACTCCGTGGCGGGAATGTAGTCCCACATGAAGCGCAGGGTATTGACCCATCGTCCGTTCGCGTGGGCGATTGTCTCCGGCTCTTCCGGCAGGTCAGGGGAGAAATAGAAGACCGGGCGAATGGTGCCGGAGGTTTCGAACATGAACTGCCGCTCATACTCCAGCGGTGTGCCGCACTGGTGAGCCTGGCGCAGGATAATCGGCTCGGTAGCGGTGTTGGACTGCAATCCGGGGACCGGCCGGGTGCCGTCGCTTTGCGCCGCGCACCATATCCCCAGCGGGGAGTAGGGAAAGACGCGTATACCGAGAGAGAAGCCGACAACGGTCGTCTCCAGCGCCATGGTGCGGTCGATGGCGTCCCGCAAGGTCTCCAGGGTCTCACCGGGCATGCCCAGCAGCACGTCGATGAGACAGAGCATGCCGTGCTTGCGGATGAGCCCGACGGTGGCGGCCACATCGTCGAAGTCGTAGTAGCGCGTCTGTTTCCCGGTGACCTTCCAGCCGTTGAGCATGTCGTCCCGGACGTGATCACAGGCGACGTCGACCCCGGCGCAGCCAGCCGCGGCCAGCAGTCCGGCGAATTCGTCGTCGAATGGCGCGGGCTGACAATATACCCATAGCCGCATCTGGCACAGCGGAGAGGAGGTATCACGCTCCTTGCGGCGGACGATCTCCCTGAGCACTTCCTTGCTGCTGGCGATGCCCAGGTTGAACTCGCTGTCCGCGGTGTGCAGGTCGTGAATCCCCTGTATGGCGAGCGCTTCCATCTCATCCACCACGGAGGCGGCCGTCCGCAGCGCGAAGCGGTTACCCTTGGCATCGGGTTCGAGGCAGTGCGCGCACGCGAACGGGCAGCCGTTCTTGGTCAAGATATTGCCCAGGCCGCCCCGCCGGTAGTATTCGGCGTTATCCACCTTGAACGGGTCGCCGGAGCGCCGCTGATAGCTGGCGGCCTTGTTTACCTGCCCGGTCCGCGGCTCCCGGAATCCAGCCAGGCCCAGCAGACCATCCGCCGTCCCTGCTACCGGAATGCGTTCTACCCGGTCGTTCCCGTGGTTTACGATCAGGCCCGGCATAGCAGGTGTCTCGCCCCGGACGAGGGCCTTAGCGAGCTGGCAGAGGATGACCTCGCCCGGGCCCTTAACGCCGTAATCGATCCCGAGGTAGTCCGCTGCGGCGAACGGCATGGCGGAGAAACCGGCACCGCCGGCGACGATCGGCGCCTGGCTATGGCGCCGGATCTCAGCGATGATCTCGCGGTGCTCGCCGAGGAATACGCGCTGGTCCTGGGCGTAGATGGTATCGGTATTACGGATTGTTATCCCGATCAGCAGTGGTGTGCGGATATCGAAATAGCCAGCCACTGCCTCTCGCCACTGGTCCCGGCAAAAGGTCAAGTCGAGCACCTCGACATCGAAATCTTCCTGCTCCAGGAAGGTGGTCAGGATGTCGAGGGCGTAGGGGGTGATGGCCGGATGAACCTTGTTCGGATTGACGAGCGTCACCAAAGGCTTGACCATGAGCCGATCCTTCCGTTTCGCGCGGTGCTGGTTGAGCGGGGCTACTCCGAACGACAGCTACAGCAGTTACCCCTGAGTCAGCTGGAGTCGGTGACATGCCGCTTGGGCGCTACCCCGGGTACGAGGAGGAAGCAGAAGCTACTTGCGGGGGTGGTGGTAGCTATGCGAGAATATGCCACGACGGTTGTTGATGTACATTTCCGGGCGATAGTTCCGCAAGTGCCTGAGTCCTTCCGATTGGCGATCTGAAATGTTAGCAGATGATATCTGCGCGCATTCCACCCAGCTACTTGCCGATCTGGCGCCACGTCGGCTAGGCGATGCGCGCGACCCGCTTTTTCCCTACCGGACGACAACGGCCTACGTCCAAAATGTGGGCAAACACTTTATGTCAGCTGAGGTGATTTCAAGGCTTGCCGAGATACGCACCGGGCTAGGGTCAAGGCATGCTCTGATTGGCTCGTATCTTGATTGCCTCCTTGACAAGCATGATGACTGCTATCGCTATGAGACCTACCTCGCTCTCCCGGTCCTCAAGCCGCTGATATCCAGCCACCATGAATGCCTGTCACCGCGTCTCGCGGCGTTTCTTGTTGCCGATGCCATGCGATTCGAACTACGCGCGCTGCATGGCTGGCATGAGCTTATGCCTACCACGAGACCCTCGCTTGACTTGGTGCGCAAGCGGCTCAGAAAGGGCATACGCTTCGTGGCGCCCTGGCCTTCGGGCCTGAGCCTTGATTATCTCCTTGAGCTGGCGAAACGGCCAGAACGGCCGGACGCCGCCAGGCTGTTGCTCGCCGCGCTGCCCGTCGCGGCCGACCAGGATACGGCGCTGCGCATCGCCGTATCGGTCCTGCCGGTGGATGTGCTCCACGACGAGTACCTTTTCATCCGCGTTCTGCAAGCCTCCGAGGCAACGTTCGTCACCTTGGCGGATCAGCTGCGGGCAGCCATCGCGAGTATTCGGGCAAGAAGCGCGGAAAGGGCGCGGGCGGCTGTGATAGCCGCAAGTCAGGGTGTGGCCCAGGGCGGCCGGCTCTTCAGCATCCTGGCGACGATGAACGCTGACTCCTTCCGCCGTTTCCGCCAGTACACCGAAGGTGCCAGTGCGATCCAGTCCGAGCACTACAAGCGCTTCGAGCTGCTCTGCGGCGTCCCGTCCGGTCCGCGCCTGGCCTCGGCGGCGTTCAGTAACGTGCCGCCCGTCCAGGCTGAGGCACTGGGAGATCCGCAGACGCTGACCCGCGCCTACCGGGACGCACGCAGCCACGGCTGGTTCAGTGCCGCGGAGTGGGAATCCATAGATGGCGCGCTCGACGAGCTGGAGGAAACCCATCAGCGCTGGAAGACAACTCACTTCAGCATCGCCGGCAAGATGCTCGGCGACGCTCCAGGATCGGGCTACACCGCTGGAGTGCCCTATCTGCGGGAACTGCTGGACAACCGGCTCTTCTGGGCGATCCCGGAGCGAGCCGGCCGAAACCAAGGGGGTGAATGAGTGGAGTCACGTAGCGACTGGCCGGCGGACTGGACAGGCAGCTCAGCCGTTCCGATCGGCGTCGACGAGGCCTTCAACGGCTACGTGGCGGCCCAGGTCGTCTTCGCGCTGGACCGCCTCGGGCTGCTCGAGGAGTTGCTGGAGCACGGGCAGGCGGACATCCGCGCGGCGGCCGTTCGCATCGGCGCCGACCCGCTCATGCTCGGTGAGCTGCTCCGTGCCGCGCAGGCATGCGGTTACGTGACGCTGACAGATGGCATAGCGGTGATCACGCCCACGGGCCGGGATGTGGGGTTCATGCGCGGCTACTTCACCTGGGCCGTGGGCGGCTATGCGAACCTGTTCAGCAATATCACCGGGCTCATCTCGGGCGACCGCCGGTTCAACAGCGACATCTTCCGCGACGAGGCGATGGTCGCCCTGGGCTCCGGCCAGAACGACCGGGCGTTCATGGCCAGCACGGTTGACGCGGTGCTCGGGCAGCTCGACTTCACCGTGATAGCGGACCTGGGCAGCGGGATATCGGCGCGCCTTTGCCGGGTGGCGGCCGCCCGTGACGGCGTGCGCGGCGTCGGGCTGGACATCAGCGATGCCGCCACGCGCCTGGCCCAGGACGCGATCCGCCGGGCCGGTCTCGACAGGAACGTCCAGGCGCTACGGGCGGACGTGCTCGGCGTGATCAAGGGCACCGAGAAGCACCCCGTCCTGGCCGAGGTGGACGCCGTCATGAGCTTCTTCCTGCTGCACGACCTGCTTGCCGCTCCGGATACCAGGTCACGGGTGATGCCGGGACTGCGTGAGGCGTTTCCGATGGCCCGCACCTTCGTCCTCGCCGACACGATGATCCGGCCGGCCCAGCCAGGCGACGCGACGCTGCCGGTCTTCTCGATCGGCTACGAACTCGCCCACGCGCTCATGGGCGTGCCGCTTCACGCCAAAGACACCTACGAAACACTGTTCGCGCGGGCCGGACTGCGGACCCGGCAGGTACTCCCGTTCGGCACGCCGCACTCATGGCTCTACGTACTCGAGGCGGACTGAACCAGGCTTGCCGGTTGACCTCTCGCCACTGTCATCCCGCCTGCATCAGGGCGTACCCGGCGCCCGGATGGATGTGGCAGCCACCCGGTTATAACCGGGTGGCTGCCACATCCATCCGAACAAGGATCCGACGCCACCTTAATAGCTACGCATGACTAACCCGCGGCGATCCCGGAGGTTAAACCTAAGTGGTCCGCTCCGGAAGTTCGCCGGGGCCTGGGGTGACCATCCGGCGCTCTGGCCGTGTTACCCGGGAGCTGTAAGGGACCACTGGGACTTGTGCTGAGATCCTGCGCTGCTGCGAACCCCTTGAATGTCACATTCATGGGTACCTGACCCCATGGTTGTGACAATCACGGGGTTGGGCGAGCGCAGCCCTAGAACGAACTTACGATCCAGCCCACTAAGCTAAGAGGCGGCGCGGAGATGGAGTGGCTGGAGTACGACCAGGACGAGCACTCCCGCCACGGCGAGTGCGGCAGCACTGACGCGGAACGCCAGCGCATACCCGTCGGTCTGTGCGACCGCCGGCAGCACCCCGGCATGAATCCTGTCCTGCGTGCCGCGGAGCGCGAGGGTGACCAGGACCGATAGGCCGAGCGCCGCGCCTATCTGCTGCACCGCGTTCTGCACCCCGGAGGCCAGGCCGGAGTCCTGGCCGGTGACCTGATGCAGCGCCCCGCTGATCAGGCCCGGGTAGCACAACCCGCTGAAGCCACCGAACACGATGATCCCCGGCAGGATCGCGCCGACGTAGGAGGAGCCGACGTGAATGTTGCTCGCGAGCCACATTCCCGCCGCGCCGCCGAGGTAGCCGATGGCCAGGACCGCTTTGACGCCGAAGCGCGGTATCAGCCTGGTGCCCAGGACGATCCCGGCGGGTATCGCGCTCACCGGAAGGTCCAGCAGACCCGTCCGCAGCGGCGAATAGTGGAGCACCTGCTCCATGTACATGTTCACCATGACGATGTAGCCAACGAACACCGCCCAGGTGACCATGCTCAGGACGTTGGCGGTCACCCGGGTGCGGTTGGCGAAGAACCGCATCGGGATCAGCGGGTCGGGGGAACGGGTTTCCACCACGACCATGACCGCCAGCAAGGCGACTCCGCCGAGCAGCGGCAGCAGCACCTGCCAGGACCCCCACGGGTAGGAAGCCGCCTGCAGCAGGCCGTACACGACCGCCACCAGACCGGTGGTCGCCGTTACCGCCCCAGGCAGGTCGATCTTATGGCCTTCGCGGACCATCCGGCTCTCCGGCAGCACGCGCGGTACCGCGTGTACCGCGAACAGCACCACGGGCACGTTGAGATAAAAGATCCACCGCCAGTCCACTCCGGTCAGCGCTCCGGAGATCACCGAACCGGATGCCCCGGCAATGCCGGAAATGGTGAACCAGACCCCCAGCGCCCGCACCCGCTCCTTGCCGTCGGGGAACAGCACGGGGATCATGGCCAGCGCCGCCGGCCCGGCCAGCGCCTCCCCGGTCCCCTGCACGAACCGGCTGGCGACCAGCATCGGTGACGAGACCGCGGTGCCGCACATCACCGAGGCCACACCGAAGACAAGCACGCCGGCCAGGAACAGCCGCCGGCGGCCGAACATGTCGGACAGCCGCCCGCCCAGCAGGAGGAACCCGCCGGCCATCAGCACGTAGCCGTTGATCACCCATGCCGCGCTCGAGCGGGAAAAATTCAGGTCGACCTGGATTCTAGGGAGAGCGACGACGACCCCCGCCAGGTCGAGAACGAGCATGAACTGGATGGCCGCCAGCACGACCAGCGCCTGCCGCGGCCGCGTATAGGGCGCCTCGGCCTCCCCCGCCACACGCCGCTGATTCCGACTCAGGGTAAGTTGATACAGCCCCATGGAGCCGCGCCTTCCGTTACTAAGAGGCCGCGCGGGTTGATGTGATCTGCGGGGCTGCGGCCTGGCCCCCCCTTGACGCGGTTGCAGGCACAGGTTCCGTGATAGCGGCGTTCTCCACGCTACGTGATCACGGCAGTTCGTGAGCCTGCCGTCCCATCATCGCCGCTGGAACCCCCGCAGGCGCTGCGATGTTTGACTTCGGGAAGTGTCGTTCGTCTGAAATCATCACCCTCATGCAAACCTCGTTGCTGGCCTCCGGCCTCGGGTTTCCCGAGGGCCCGGTGATCATGGATGATGGCCGGGTCGTGTTCTGTGACGGCAACACCGGCGAGTTGCTGGTCTACGCTGACGGGAGCGTCTCGGCCTACGCGCGCACCGGCGGCTCGCCCTGGGGCGCGGTGCTCGGCAGCGATGGCGCGGTCTACGTGACTCAGGGCGGCAACGTGCCGGGCAGCGGCGATACCAGCGCCGTGCCCGGAATCCAGCGGGTGCTCCCCGATGGGACGGTCGAGCTGCTGTTCTCCGAGGTGGACGGCTATCAGCTTTACGGTCCGAACGACCTTGCGTTCGGACCGGACGGACGGCTGTGGTTCACCGAGTCGGGGTCAGAGCAGGACTTCCGCTTCGATGTCCGCTCGCCCGGCAGGCTCTTCGCCGCGGGCCCGCCCGCCACGGCCGAAGGCCCAGGCCAATTCAACACCGCGGGCGACATGCTGCTCGAACTACCCGGCGTCTACCCGAACGGGATCGCCTTCGACGCGCGCCAGCGGCTGTACTGGACAGAGTCGATGGCCCACCGGATCCAGCGGCTCGAGGACGGCAAGCCCGTCACGTTCTGTCAGCTCCCGGACAGTCACGTGCCCGACGGCATGGCCATCGCCGCGGACGGGCGCCTGTTCGTGGCGAACACGACCTTTCAGGGAGTCACGGTCATCTCGCCCGACGGCGTGCTGCTCGAGGAGATCCACCTGGGCGAGCACGCCACCAACTGCGCCTTCGACGGCTCGGGCCTTTATGTGACCGCGACGCGCGAGGCCGACATCGAAGCCTCGCAGCGGACCGGAACGTTCTGGCGGGTCGAGACGGACACCACCGGCCTGGATCTGATCCCCGGCCGGCTGTAGCCCCGGGGACGCGGGCTCAGTCCGGGTTCAGCCAGGACCAGGTGCTCGCGGCTGGGGCGGGCCGGGCGTTCAGGAAACCGGCCAGCTCAGCGGCATCGGACGGCACGATCTGATCCGGAACGCTCAGGCCTGCCGCGGACAGGGCCTGGGCGAGCCCGTCACGGTCGCCGATCAGCACGAAGTCGTAGCCGTGCCGGCTGAATTCCTCGGCCTGCTCGGCCACCTCGGCCAGGACCCGGGCGGCGATCCCGGGCGGGTAGTCGTCGGCCGGCAGTTGCATCGCGCCCCAGCCGGCCCCCGCGAGTATGGCCAGCGCGTCCAGGCCACCGGGCGGGGGATTCACATAACGGTCGGCGACCAGCGCGATGCGGAACGACCGCTCGTCCGGCTTCACTGTCTTCCTCCGGGGGGACGGCCCAGGACGGATTCGAGGCCGGTTCGCTGAGTCCGCTCGTCGTGGCCGGGCAGCGCGTGCGTCTCCCCGCCCAGGCCGGCCGCGATCTCCCGGCGGCTCAGTTCAGCCCGCAACTCCTCGACGAAAATGCCCTCGCCGCTGGTGAGCTCCGACGTACCCGCCGGCCACTCCGGCAGGCCGCCGCGAGCCGGATCTGAGCTGGTGACGTGCACCCCCATCGACGGGCTGCCTTCGACCCCGATCAGGACGATGTCCTCACCGTGGGCGGCGCGGACGGCGATCATGTCGGCCACCACGGCGGCCAGCCGCCGGCAGTGCTTCCGGTAGGCGATCGTGTCGAGTTGCTCACGCACCGCCCAGAACCGGTTCAGGCCGGTGAACGCCAGCTCAGGGCATGGCATCTGCTCGATCCGCCAACCCCGGTCACGCAGCACATCCACCACGGGGGAATAGATGCCCGCGCAGTGCGCACCGTCGCCCACCTTGGAGTTCTGGTTCAGCAGGCAGTGCGCGACAAACGCCACACCCGGCCGCCGTTCCGGGCCGTCCACCATGAAGCGAGTGTAAACTCACCCGATGCGCCGTTCGGCCGTTGTCACCGGCTCGTCCTCCGGGATCGGCCGGGCAATCGCCACACGCCTGGCTGCGGACGGCTTCTGGGTGCTGCTGGCCGACGTTCGCAGGGACCCGCTGACGGGCGGCGTGCCAACCGATGAGATCATCACGCAGGCCGGCGGCTTGTGCGAGTACGCCGAGGCCGACGTGTCGTCCCGCGAGGACTGCGACCGGCTGGTGACCCTGGCGGTCGAGCGGACCGGAAGCCTCGACGTGCTGGTCAACAACGCCGTGCTGGCCGGGGCACACTCCAAGCCCTTGCTGGAAACAGGTGACGACGATTTCGACGCCATCATCGCGGTGAACCTGCGCGGCCCGTTCATGCTGTGCCGCGCCGCGGTGCGGCAGATGCTGGCTCAGCCGCCTCGCGACGGCACCCGCGGCCGGATCATCAACATCACGTCGCAGCACGGCATGGTGGGCGCGCCGGGCCACTCCGCCTACGCCATCAGCAAGGGCGGCCTGGTCCAGCTCACCCGGCAGGTCGCGGTCGAGCACGGGCGCGATGGCATCGTCTGCAACGCGGTCGCGCCGGGCAAGATCGTCACTGGCACGCCGGGCGACCTCAGCCGCGACGCGGAGTCCGCGGCGTACGTCAGGGGACGTACACCGTTCGGGCGGCTTGGCGAGCCGGATGACGTAGCGGCGGCGGTGGCGTTCCTGGCCTCAGCCGACGCCAGCTACATCAGCGGCGTGAATCTGATGGTCGACGGCGGCTGGATGGCCTACTGACCTCGTCCTGAGGACCGGCGCTTACCCATAACAGAATTTGCGCACAAGTCGGCTTACGGTAACCCTGAGTAAGCCGGTTTAGGACAGAACCTGAGATCCGCCGGTTGCGGACGCAGAATACGTCGAGAATTTCGACAAGCCAGTATTATGTAACACAAGTATTTCGTACACGATCGCTACCTGCGTTTTCGCGGGACTGAAGATCGTATTGGCGGTATTCATCGAGTTGTAATGGGCTCGACCTGGTGTTATTTGAGCTGGGCGGCTGCTACCCGGAGGTCAGAGCGCTCATGCTGACCGGGCTGCTGATCATCCCGGAGTCATACATCAGCGCGGCGACCCGCTGGACCTGACCGACGTTCAGAGTTGTCGGGTACGTACCCAGGGTGATCAGAGCCGCGTCCCTCGCACTCATACCGGTGAGGGCCGATATGACGGACTGTACCGGCCCGCGCTGAGCGCAGTCGGCCTGGGCCTGGTCCAGCGCCTGCTGGAACGCCTGTACGACCGCGGGATTCGCGTGCGCGTAGGAGGCCAGGCTGAAGTAACCCGACATCGGGAGCCCGGATGTCACGCCGCTGCTCGCGTTTACTACCTCGACGGCCCCCAGTTGTTCCTCGGCCTCCAGGATGTAGGGCTCGGTGGCCAGGATGGCCTTCACCTGACCGCTGCGGAGCGCCCCGATCATGTCCTGCGCCGGCATTTGGTTCCAGTTCACGCTGGTCGGGCTCATGCCGTCGTTCTGCAGGACCTCCTCCGCCGCCAGGGTCTGGATGTTGTACGGGACCCCTGTGCTGGGCGGGACCATCGAGGCGGGCGGCGTGGCCACTCCCCCGGCCTGGTTCTCCAGTTGCTGCGGCGTCGTGATGCCCCCGGGCCCGGGCATGGCGAGGATCGCGACCGAATTCGAGGCCGCGTCATATCCGTCGGCGATGAGCCGCAGTCGCCGCGAGGCGCCACCGACAGCCTGCTGGGCAAGGAAACCCGTGTAGTCACCTACTGCGATCTGAACGTGACCGCTAGCGAGGGCTTGGGTCTCGTCGCTGACGGACTGATAGTCGTCCTTGATGGTGACGTTCAGGCCGTGCTGCTGGAACAGCCCGTCCTGGACGGCGACGCGGAGCGGCGCGTTGTCGATGCCGGGAATGACGGCCACCGTGATCGACCCGCTTCCGGACGCCACACCCGACCCGCCGCCGCCCAGGACATCACAGCCGGAAGCCAGAAGCACCACCGACAGGACTACTGGGGCGAGGCGAAAGTCGCACACGCGGACACCCGCCCAGGCCAGCCGCATAATGCCCCCTCTAGAGCACAGAATTCGGACGTTCGCGGACACAACCGTAGCGCGTGAGAATACCCCGGTGCTGCCAAGTTGGCCGATGTCTGCTATCCAAATAGCGATGTTTTGTCTCCATTTGTGCATTGGCCCGCGTTAGAGTGTCCCCACCGGCTTATCGGTGACACTGTGCACGCAGAAATCTCCTGGCGGGAAGGAGCAAACCCGTGTCGGTTCCGCTGCGGCGTTCGCATGTCGCTGGACTCCCGCCGGACTCAAGGTGAAGGGCGCTAGCGCTGTGCTGTCCAAGGCCAGGAAGACTCGCGGCATCCCCCGCGCGACGATCAGGCGGGTGTCGCGTGCCGCCAACCCGTCCGCGGCCGCGAACGGCGCAGGGGCCGCGAACGGCGCAGGGGTCATGAACGGCGCAGCGGCCGCGGACGCGCCCGAGATGTTTTCCGCGGCACGCGGCGGCCAGCAGCCGGGCGCCGGGCCTGCGTCGCGGGCGGCCTCCCGCCGCGAACTGAAGAACTGGCGGGTGCGGTCGCGGCTGTTCCTGCTGGTGATCATCCCGACCGTCACCGCCGTCGCGGCCGGCGGAATCTTCATCGCCACGTCCGTGCAGAGCGCCCTCGTCCTCCAGCGCGTGCTGACGCTGGCCAACCTGAGCGGCAAGGTCACCGGCCTGGTGCAGGCGCTGCAGAACGAGCGCGAGGACACGATCCGGTTCATCGTGCTGGGCAGCCATGATGGCGGGCGGGGGGCCTTGCCCTCAGCGGCGCCGTCGCCGGGACCAGAGCTCAACCTGCTCAACCAGGATTACGGGATCAGCACCGGCTGGGCAGATCAGGTGAAGGCCCTGGCCGGCGGGATCGACGGCTCTTATTCAGCGCTGGCGCAGCAGGACGCGCAGGCGGCAGTCACGGCCATCGGCAACCTATCCGCCATCCGCGCCGCGGCAACCGGCACCCAGCTTCCCGCGCTCATCGTGATCAAGGAGTACGCGACGACGATCACCACGCTGCTGGCCGTCGAGAGCCAGATCACGGTGGGCAGCGGTGACTCGACGCTGGCGGGCTCAGCCCGCGTGCTCGGGCTGGTCTCCAGCATGAAAGAGGACGCGTCGGAGCAGCAGGCACTGCTCACCTCGGCCCTCTCGGACGACCTGGTCAGCCTGAACCTGGTCCAGTTCGGGCCGGCCCAGCAGTCGGCGATTACCGATGCGCAGGCCCAGCAGCAAGGCGGCCTGAACGAGTTCGACACCGCGGCCACGGCCGAACAGCGCCAGTTGTTCAACAGCGTGCTGTCGAGCGGGAACGTCGTGCAGGCACAGGCTCAGGAGCAGCAAGCCATTTCGCTGGCGTCGAGCAAGTCACCCTTCAACACCGACCCCGCGACCTCCGACGCCAGCTCCGCGCTCTCGTATGTGGTCAGCGGCATGCGGTCAGTGGAGCAGCAGTTCGCGGACTCGGTGATCTCCCGGAGCGCGTCGCTGCACGACAGCTCGATCACTTCGGCGATCATCTTCAGCCTCGCGGTCGCCCTGCTGCTCGGGATCGCATTGACCGCCACGACCGTCGTCGGCCGGTCCATGGTGCGGCCGCTGCGCAGGCTGCGGAACGGGGCACTCGAGATAGCGGAGGTCCGGCTGCCGGACACGGTCCGCCGGATGAGCGAGACCGACGGGGAAGGCGTCGCGCTCAAGGTCGAGCCCATCGACGTGGACTCCTCCGACGAGATCGGTGAGGTCGCCCGGGCCTTCGACCAGGTGCACAAGGAGGCGGTGCGGCTGGCGGCCAACGAGGCGGCACTGCGCGGCAACATCAACGCGATGTTCGTGAACCTGTCCCGCCGCAGCCAGATCCTGGTGGAGCGGCAGATTCGCGTGATCACCCGGCTGGAGCGGAGCGAGCAGGACTCCAAGCGCCTGGCGAACCTGTTCCAGGTAGACCACCTGGCCACCCGGATGCGGCGCAACTCCGAGAACCTCCTGGTCCTGGCCGGTCAAGAGCTCTCCAGGCGGTGGAGCCGGCCGGTAGCCCTGGTGGACGTGCTCCGCGCGGCGGTGTCGGAGATCGAGCAGTACGAGCGGGTCACGCTGAACGTCCAGCCTGGGATCTCGGTCGGCCGGGATTCGGTCAGCGACGTGGTGCACCTGACCGCGGAGCTGGTGGAGAACGCGACGTCGTTCTCGGCGGCCGATACCCCGGTGACGATCGCCGCCCATCTGCTGAGCAGCGGCGGGGCGCTGATCGAGATCACCGACCAGGGCGTCGGCATGAGCCCCGAAGAGATGCCACACGCGAACTGGCGACTGGACAACCCGCCGGTAGTGGATGTGGCGGTCTCCCGCCGCATGGGCCTGTTCGTGGTGGGCCGGCTGGCGGCACGGCACGGGATCCGGGTACGGCTGCGTCCCGCGCAAGCCGGTGGCCTGGTGGCGCTGGTCTGGCTGCCCGACCATACGATCACGCGGGAGGAGAGCAGTCCCGATCCGATGCGTCCCGCCTCGGCGAATAACTCCGGCAACCGGATCGTCACCACCATCACCGACAGGTTCAAGCCAGGCATCAGGGGGGCCAGCCATGTTACGCCGCTGCGGGAGGCCGGCCGTGATGGTAGCTTCGGGCGGGACGACGCCGCGCCCGCACCCAGACCCGCACCACTGCGGGAGAAGCTTGGCGCGGCCGATTCGGGCCCGCAGCCGGTGGCCGGCGACCATGCCCAGAACGGGGAATCCCGGGCCGCGCTCGGGCCGCTGCCCAGGATCGGAAACCACCTGCGCGCGGCCGGACTGGGTACGGGCACCGGGCCGCAGGTCACAGAGCCAGGCCAGGGCGGTGGCGATCAGCGCAACGGGTCAGTCGCCGCCAGCGGGCCCAGCACCCGTTTCGCCGCCGAGACCAGCTCCGGGGGCCAGAGCACGCCGCTTGGCGAGGTGGTCGTCCCTCCTGCCGCGGACGGTCTCGCGGATAACGAACGGCTGCCGATCTTCGAAGCGGTGGAGTCATATTGGTTCCGTCGCGGACGGCAGGCCCCCGGCAGATCCGAACCAGCCAGCAGGGACTGGTCGTCGGCGGCGGATGATGGCTGGCGCGCCGCCGCCGAGGTGGTTCGCGCACCGGCTTCCGACGGCACAACGCCAGCCGGGCTGCCGAAGCGGCAACCGGCGGCGAACCTCGTTCCCGGGACCGTTGCCGCTTCCGCGGCCGCCGGCTCGGCGAGGGAGACGCCGGCTAGTCCCGTGCCAAGCAGGTCAGCAGCGCAAACCCGAGATCGTTACGCCAGCTTCCAGCACGGTGTCCGGCAGGGCCGTGCCGCGGCGGCGGGCGGGAATCCCGACAGCGGAGAGGGCACGACCTCATGAGCCATCATGACCTTGACCACACCCGGAGCCAGAAGGAGTGGTGGTGACTCCGCTCACGCGTTCGGCTCAGGATCTCAACTGGCTGATTACAAGCTTTGCGGAACAGGTGCCATCGGTCGCACACGCGATCGTGGTGTCGTCGGACGGACTGCCGATGGCCCACTCGGAAGGGTTCCCGCAGGACCGGGTGGACCAGCTCTCGGCGGTGACGTCGGGGCTGACCAGCCTGACGCAGGGAGCGTCACGAGTCTTCGAGGGTGGCGCGGTCAACCAGACGGTCGTGGAGATGCAGCGGGGACTACTGATCGTCATGGCGATCAGCGACGGCTCGAGTCTTGCGGTGCTGGCCGCGCCGGAGGCTGATATGGGACTGGTGGCATACCAGATGGTGCTGCTGGTCGAGCGGGTAGGCAGCGCACTGACGCCGCAGGTGCGCGGTGCCCGGTCACCCGGGTGATCCCCGGAGGATGATCGACTGTGACAGGAGACGTCGGTGCCGGTCCCGAGCAATGACGACCGGGTGCCCGCTAGCGACGGCCATCATCCGCCACTGGATGACGATGAACTGCCGGAGGACGACGGGGATTTCCTGGTCCGGCCGTACGCGGTAACGCGGGGACGGACAGAGCCGCGGTATCAGCTCGAGATCGAGGCGATGGTCGCGGCCGCGCCGTACAACGCGCGCGATCTGTCGCTGCTCAGCCCCGAATGCCAGGCGATTCTGCAGCTCTGCCGGGATTGGCAGTCGGTGGCCGAGATCTCCGCCGTCCTGCGGATGCCGCTGGGAGTGGCGCGGATCCTGATCGCTGACATGGCGGTCGAAGGCCTGGTGCGGGTCCACCAGCTCAACCATGCTCAGGGCGGCCCGGACGTCAAGCTGCTGGAAAGGGTGCTCAGTGGACTTCGTAGGCTCTAGGACGCTTTCGCGCGCGACGGCCGACTCTGAGATAACCTCCGTCAAGATCGTCGTGGCGGGCGGGTTCGCCGTGGGCAAGACCACGTTCGTCGGCTCGGTGTCCGATATCACGCCACTGACCACCGAGGCCGTGATGACCCCCGCATCGGACGGTCTCGACGACCTGTCGCACACCCCGGACAAGGTCACGACGACCGTGGCGATGGACTTCGGCCGGGTGACACTCGACGCCGGCCTGGTCCTGTACCTGTTCGGCACGCCTGGGCAGCACCGGTTCTGGTTCATGTGGGACGACCTGATCCACGGGGCGATCGGAGCGGTGGTGCTGGTGGACACCCGCCGGCTGGCCGACTCGTTTCCCGCCGTGGACTATTTCGAGTCCGCCGGGCTGCCGTTCATCGTGGCCGTGAACGGGTTCCATGGCGAGTTCCCGCACGAGATCGCCGATGTGCGCGACGCGTTGTCGGTCAGCCGGCACGTGCCGATCATCCCTTGCGACGCCCGGAAGCGCGCGTCCACCAAGCACGCGCTGACGACGCTGACCGAGCACGCCCTGGCCCTGCAGCTCACGTCACGGTAGCTTCGTCCGTATGACGGAACGCAAGAGCCCGACGGCGGTTCTGCGCGAAGGCCCCCGCGTGCTGAGCGAGGAGCAGGTGCGCGAGATCGAGGAGTGCGATCTCAAGGGAGTGCTCGCCGTCGATATCGATGACGTCATCGAGTACGTCCACAAGGACCTGAAGTCGCTGCCGGACTTCACGACGTTGTACCGCAGGTACCTGAAGCAGCGGTGGGATGTCTACGAGCTGGACTTCGGTCAGGACAAATTCGATTGGACGCAGAAGATGACGGAGGAGGAACGGCAGTCGTTCATTGCGATCGCCTCCGGTTTTCACCATGGTGAGCGGCAGGTCGAGATTGAGCTGCCGGTGTTCATGATCGGCGCCAGCGAGGAGGAGAAACTCCACATCGCCGCGCAGATCGAGGATGAGGCGCGGCATACCGTGTTCTTCGACCGGTTCTACCGGGAGGTCGTCGGCCTCGAGGGAGACGACATCATGGACATCCTGGACGCGTCGTTCCCGTGGGTGTCCGAGACGTTCGTCGGGCCGTTCGGGCTGCTGGCCTACCAGGCCGACGAGGTGCGCCGTAACCCGTACGACGAGCGGGCCCGCGTGCGCTACGGCACGAACTACTTCCTGTGGATCGAGGGCGTGCTCGCGCTGTCGGTGATGAAGGTGACGCTCTCGTACGCGCGGTGGCGCGGGTTCCTGCCGGCGTACTACACCGGGTTCACCGCGACCTGCCGCGACGAGTCGCGGCATGTGCAGGGAGGAATGCGCTACCTGCAGGACGCGGTCCGCAAGGATCCGACGATGATCAACGAGATTCATGACACCCTGCGGACGATACTGTCGCTATCCGGAGTGATCAGCCGCCGCATCTACTATGAGCCGCTGGGCTGGACCGACGACGAGGTGCGGATGCTCTTCAACCAGCAACTGCGCCGCAAGCTCAACGACGTCGGCATCGATCTCCCCCCTGACCTGGAGGACCGGATCGAGCGGGTGCAGCCGACCCTGGCCGGCGGCTGAGCCGTGCCGCTGCCCGACTTCTTCAGCAAGGAATGGGCCGCGCAGGTCCGCGACGCGCTGACCGCCGGGCCATCAGAGCAGGCTCGCGGCGACAAGCTGCAGGTGTACTGGGATTTCTTCGAGCAGGTCAAGGGAACGTACCTGGATTCGTGGGCGCTGTGGTGCCGCAGTCTGCCCGCGGAGCTCGGCGTGGGTCCGGCGTACCTGTTCGTCCAGTGGGAGCGTGGCACGGTCACCGACTGCCAGATCATCGGGGCGGCCGGCGCGCCCGAGGCCACCTATGTGCTCGGCATGGACTACGCGGACTGGAAAGCACTGCACGAGGGCTACGACGCCCAGCGCACGGTCATGTACCGCAAGATGCTGCTGGAGGACGGTAACCTGCTCGAGTTCTTCAAAGGCATTTACTTCTTCGTGGAGTGCCTCGGCGTTATCGGCATGGTGCCAGCCCGCTACCTAGAAGTCAGGAGCTCCTGAACGGCACGTCGGCCGATGCCTATGGTCATCGCGATCCTGTCCCTGGCGGGCGCGTGGCTCGTGCCCGCCGCGGCCGGAGGCCCAGGCCAATTCAACGCCGCGGCATCGGCGACCAGCGCCGAACGGCCCGGACGACCCCGATCCGCGAGCGCATGAAGCGTCACAGACCAACCCCGTGGGCGGCCCTGACAGCAATCCGCCGGGCGGCGGTTGAGAGCGGCTCCGTGTTCACCGTGGTGGTGAGCTACACCGGCCGTCCAGGCGTGCACGACGACGGCGACGGCAGCACCGAGGGCTGGTTCATGGCCACCGGCGGCAGCTTCGTCACGACCGAACCAGTGGGCGGCGAGGACTGGATGCCGCCGCCTACATAGCGCTGTGGCAGATCTTCGGGACCGGCAGGTTCACCCAGATACTGGGACACATCCAGCGAGCCTATGGCGGCGGGTCCATCACGGAGCCGCGGCTCGAGGCGGCGTTCGCGAGCGGGTTGCCGGACCAGAGCCAGGCGTGCCGGGCCGAGCTCAGCCGGTTCTTCACCGAGTGGTTCGACACCGGGTATCCGGCGCCCGGCGGTGCCGCTAAGCCCGATATCACCGGGCCCGGCTCCGGCGGGCCCGGCTCCGGCGGGCCCGGCTCCGGCGGGCCCGGCTCCGGCGGGCCCGGCTCCGGCGGGCCCGGCTCCGGGGGCGGCTGCTCCAGGGCATGATCATGGGTCAAAGACGGTAACTATTCCCGCAAACGACCCATGATCATGGAACCGTGGGGTTTAGCCGTCGAGTTGTGAAGGGGTCATGTTGGCGCCGCTGATGATGGCGGCGACGCGCTCGCCGGGCGCGGGCTTGTATACGCCGGTGAGCAAGGCCGCCACGGTGACCGCGCCGGCTGGCTCGGCCGCGATGCGTGCGGTCTGCCACAGCGTGCGCTGCGCGGCGCGGATGGCGTCATCGTCCACCAGCACCACGTCCTCGACGTGGGCCTGGGTGATCGGGAAGACCAGGTCACCGATGCGGCGGGGGGCAAGGGCATCCACTGCGATGCTGCCGGCCGGGGCGTCGACGGGCGCGCCAGCCGCCCGGGCGCGGAACAGGGTCGGCGCGCCGTCGGGCTCCACGCCGATGACCCGGACGGTGCCCGCGAAGTACGAGGCGATCCCGGCGATGAGGCCGCCGCCGCCGACCGGGGCCAGCACCGTGTCCAGCGGTCCGGCCTGGTCGTCGAGTTCGAGGGCGAGCGTGGCCTGACCGAGTATGGTCTCCCGCTGGTCATAGGCGGGCACGTTCATCGCGCCGGACGTCGCGATCCATTGCCGTGCCGCCTCCAGCGCGTCGGCGTAGCGATCGCCTCCGATGACCAGGTCCGCCAGCTGACGGATGCGCTCGATCTTGGCCGGGGAGGACACGGTGGGCACGAAGATCCTGGCCGGGATGCCCAGCCGGTGCGCGGCATAGGCGACGGCGACGCCGTGATTGCCGCCCGAGGCGGCCGCCACCCCAGCCGGAGGAACGTCTCTGAGCAAGAGGTTCGTGAACGCGCCGCGGGCCTTGAACGACCCCGCGCACTGCAACTGCTCCAGCTTGAGGGTCACTGGCCCGGTCAGGTCGAGCTCGACGACCGGCGTCCGGCGCAGGTAGGGGCGGATCGTGCCGTAGGCACGGTGAATGTCGTCACGCGTCATCACCAGATGCTGTCCTCCTTCAGGGTCACCAGTCACTGGCGAGTGCCTCCTTCGCCTGGGCGATGCGGTCTTCGTCGCGCTTATAGAAAACCCACTGCTTGATCTTCTTGCCCCTGATCAGGCCCGCCCGGGAGAGCAGCTTCAGATGCTCGCCGCAGGTCGGCGGGCTGACACCCAGCTTCTCCGCGATGAACAGCGCGCACACGCCGTCTTCGACCAGATCGCCGTCGCGCTGCGGCGGGAAGTTGGCCACCGGATCACGCAGCCACTCGAGGACCTGAAGGCGCTTCTCGTTGCCCAGGGCCTTGATGAGGTCAACGTCAAGCACAAAGTCATTATGGCAAATAGCTAACTAGCTGTCTATTGGCCTTTGGCTTGCTGGTCCCGGTGCCGGCCATCGGCTCACTCCGGCCACGCATACCTCACATGCGACACCGGTCGCGAGTCACTACGTTGCGGCCTCGTGCCGCTGCTGATTGCCCAGGTATCGAACTGGATGCTGATTAAGACGGAACATCCATGCTGCATGGAAATATGTACGAATACGGCGGTCAGACTTCCGCGTTGCACGGGATTTCCGCGCTATATGAAGCTGAAAGCCAGGATCCGGGTCGCGCCGGCGCCCCAGCCGCGCCGGCACCGATGGGGGCCGATGGAGGGCGATGGGGCCGTGGCTCCCCGCCCCGTTCTAGCGGGGGGACCACAGCCCCGGGGGTGTAGCTAGCTACCCCTGAGCGGGGGCAGTGGCACCACCGGCGATTGGGTGTCCAGCCGCACTATAAACCCAGTGTAATACTTAGTATTCTTCCTGGATGATGCCGAATAGGAGCAGGTTATGAGCGTCCGCCATGCGATGCTCGCGCTGCTGAGCGAGGGTCCCAAGTACGGCCTGCAGCTCCGCGAGGAGTTCGAGGCCCGCACCGGCGAGGTATGGCCGCTGCACGTGGGTCAGGTGTACACGACGCTGCAGCGACTGGAGCGCGACGGGCTCGTGGAGTCCGACGGGACCAGCGATGAGGGCCCGCAGAAGGGCTTCCGGATAACCTCCGCGGGCGAGCAGGAGCTGGCCAGGTGGCTGCGCACGCCGCCGGACCTGAGCGCGCCGCCACGCGATGAACTCGTGATGAAGGTGCTGGTGGCGCTGCACGTGCCTAGCGTCGACATGCACTCGGTGATCCAAGCTCACCGGCGCTATCTGGTGGAGCTGATGCAGCAGTGGACCCGGATCAGGGAAGACGACGCCGGGAGCGACCTGAACATGTCGCTGGCGGTCGACGCCGAACTGTTCCGGCTCGACTCGGTCGTCAGGTGGCTGGACGCCGCCGAAGCCCGGGTCGATCGCGCGGCCGCCGACGGGGCGATGCCCCGGACGGACCAGCCGCGCCGACGGGACCAGGCACCAGCGCCGCTGCCGCGGCGCCGACGGGAAGCGAGAATACGGCGATGAGCATGCTGGAATTGCGCGGGGTATCCAAGTCGTATGGGCAAGGCAGCGCCGAGGTGCACGCCCTGCACGAGGTCAGCCTGACGGCAGACGAAGGCGCGATGGTCGCGGTGATGGGACCCAGCGGCTCGGGCAAGAGCACGCTGCTGACCATCGCCGGAACCCTGGAGGAGCCGACGACCGGCGAGGTGCTGATCGCCGGCCAGCCAGTCAGCAAGGTGTCAGGCAGTGCCAAGGCAGCACTGCGGCGGCGAGTGATCGGCTACGTGTTCCAGGACTTCAACCTGCTGCCCGGGCTGACCGCGGCGGAGAACGTCTCGCTCCCGCTTGAGCTGGACGGCCTGTCCGCCCGTAAGGCGCGCCTCGCTGGCCTGCGATCCCTTGAACGGCTCGGCCTGGGTGAGCGGGCCGCGCACTACCCCGACCAGCTCTCCGGCGGGGAACGACAACGGGTCGCGATCGCGCGCGCGATGGTGGGCGAGCGGAGGCTGCTGCTCGCCGACGAGCCCTCGGGCGCGCTGGACTCATCGAACGCGCAGGTGGTGATGCGCCTGTTGCACGACGCGTGCAAGGACGGAGGGATGACCGCGGTGGTGGTGACTCACGATGCGCAGCTCGCATCCTGGGCGGATCGGGTGGTGTTCCTCCGGGACGGCCGGGTGACAGATCAGACCTCCCCGGTACCGGGACCGGAGTCCCTCCTCACCTCGGAACCGAACCAATGAGCGTCACAGCGGTAAGGGAACGGCCCGCGCAGAGAATGCCAGGCGGCGGCATGCCTGGCCGCCGTGCGGTCATCCGGTGGGCGATAAGGCTG
>Ga0213881_10000068_pt1 | contig 86771 bp, 88 predicted proteins | sample BarmaccoBMER_R08_FD_160104 | JGI IMG/M metagenome (GOLD analysis project Ga0213881, IMG submission 160104) | Barbacenia macrantha exposed rock microbial communities from rupestrian grasslands, the National Park of Serra do Cipo, Brazil - ER_R08 ...
ATTGTCATCACCAGCTCCGGGAAGTGGGTTGATCCATGATGATGCTAGCTGGCATGGCAGGGGCTGTGGCGCCTCGACTGCCAGCCGGGTTAAGGATATTCTTTACCTAGTGTGCGTGCGGCGTGTTCGGGAGGGCGCATGGAGTGGGAGATCCTGATGACCACGCAGGTCGAGGGATTCCTGGATGAGCTGTATGAGTCTGACCGGGACAGCCACCGGCTGGTGAACCAGGCGATTCTGGTGCTGGAGCGGAACGGGCCGGGTGAGGGCCGTCCGCTGGTGGACACGGTAGCGGCGTCGCGGATCGCGAATATGAAGGAGCTGCGGCCGCCGTCGTCCGGGCGCAGTGAGGTGCGGATCTTGCTGGTCTTCGATCCGTGGCGGTCGGTGGTCTTGCTGGTGGCCGGGGATAAGGCCGGGCAGTGGGAGAAGTGGTACCGCACGGCGATCCCGCAGGCTGAGCAGTTGTATGAGGATTACCTGGCCGAGCGGTGGAAGGAGATGGGCCGATGAGCGGTGTGTCACGGTGGCGGGATTCTGGTCATCTGGAGCGGGCCGTGGAGACCGCGGGCGGCCCGGAGGCCTTTGCCGCGGCGGTCGCCGCGATGCTGGATGATGCGCGCGGCTGGCGTCTGGCGGAGCTGCGCAAGCGGCGGGAGCTGACCCAGGAGCAGGTTGCGGCCCGGATGGGGGTGTCGGTTGCCCGGGTGTCCCAGATCGAGCGTGGCGATGTGTCCACTCAGGATGTGCTGAGCCGTTACGTGGAGGCCCTGGGCGGCACGTTGAAGCTGATCGCTGATTTCGGCGACGAGCAGCTCAAGATCGCCTTATCCGGCGGCGACGGCTGCCGGAGCCGTCAATGCCGGCCGGTGTGCGGCGGGTCCGGGCCGCCGGGTACTGGTTCCAGGTTCCGCCTGCGTGGGCGACCTGCCGCGTTGTGGTGGTCTGGTGGAACCCGCGCTGCTGACCGGCGTGGGAGCCCAGACGCCGGTCCCGTCGGTGCTGCGGCTGATCAGCAAGCTATGCGATGCGGGCGCTACCGGGATCATCTGCCCGCCATGCCCGGGGTACGGTCGGGTCATCGCCTTGCACCGGCCGGTTAGCGGGAGGTGGCTGTGCCGGAACTGCGTGGCCAGATCCCGCGCCCGGCCCTGCTCGCGGTGCGGCCGGGGTCGGCGAGCCCGCGGCCCGCGACGCCCAAGGGGCACCGCTGTGCTCGAACTGCCTGGTCAGCGACCCGGCCAACCTCGAGGTATGCGTGAACTGCGGACGCCTCCGCGTGGTGAGCACCCGCAGCCCGCACGGGCCGCTGTGTCCCGGCTGCCCGCGCTACCGGTGCTGACCTGCTCGATCTGCGGGCAGGACCGGCCCTGCGGGACCTCCCGGCTGACCGGGCTGCCGTGGTGCCCGCCCTGCCAGGACCGCTTCGCGCGATGCGTGAGCTGCGGCCAGGTCAAGCCGATCGGCTCGGGCACGCTGGCCGAGCCGCACTGCCGTGGCTGCACCGTCCCGGCCTTCCCCGGCTACCCGGTCTGCGCTACCGCCCCCAGGCCGGGCCAGTGCGCCAGGTGCCGCCTGGAGCTGCGGCTGCGGGAACTGCTGACCAGCCCGGACGACGGCATCCACCCCTCGCTGCACCCGTTGAAGGACGCGCTGGCCGCCACCGACCCGCCCGGGACCGCACTGCGCTGGCTCGCCAAAAAGCCCGTCGCCACGGCGCTGACCGGCATAGCCGCGGGCCGCCCCCAGCTTGCCCACGCCGAACTGGACCATCTGGAACAGACCCCCATCCTCGCGCACCTGCGCAGCGTGCTGGTCGTCACCGAGACGCTGCCGCCACGCGATGAGCAGCTGGCCCGCCTGGAATGCTTCATCAGCGGCGTCATCGCCACCCGCACCGACCCGGACCAGCGGCAGATCCTGCGCCGCTACGCCGTCTGGCACCTGCTGCGCCGGCTACGGCGCCGTAACAATGGCCAGCCCGCCACCATCCAGCAGTACGGCGTGGTGCACCAGCAGGTCCGCGCCGCCGTCGCCCTGCTGGACTGGCTCACCGCCCAGCACCTGACCCTGGCCAGCTGCGGGCAAGCCGACCTCGACCGGGTGGCTGACCGGCGGTGAAGCCTCCCACCGCTACCATGCGGGGCATTTCGTCCGCTGGGCCACCCGGCAGCGCCTGGTCGCGTTGTCCTTCCCCGCCATCAAATGGCATGGCCCGGCGCGAGCACTGGATGACCAGGCCCGATGGGACACCGCCCGCCGTTTGCTGCACGATGGCACCCTGAACCCGCGAGACCGGCTCGCCGGGCTGCTCGTCCTGCTCTACGCCCAGCCCGTCGCCCGGATCAGCAGACTTACCACCAGCCACGTCACCATCGACGGCCCCGCCGTGAAGATCCGCCTCGGACCAGCACCTATCGCCCTGCCCGGCCCGGTCGCTGATCTCACCCGCCAGTTGCTGGACGGCAAGCGCGGGCACGCGACCACCGGCGCGGGCCAGCCCTCACCCTGGCTGTTCCCCGGAGGCCAGCCCGGCCGCCCGATCAGCGCCAGTCACCTCGGCCAGCGCCTCAAAGACCTCGGCATCCAGCCCGGACAGGCACGCTCCACCGCGCTGTTTCAGCTCGCCGCCGAACTGCCCGCCGCCCTGCTGGCCCGCATGCTCGGCATCCACATCGACGTCGCCGTCGCCTGGCAGCACGCCTCCGCCGGCGACTGGACCAGGTATGCCGCGGACGTCAGCCGCCGGCTGCAGCACCAACCGGCTGCCGGCAGCGTTATTGCGAGGTAGGTAGGCGCGGGCCTCTGGCCCAGGCATCCGGACGTATCAGATAGGTGTTCCGTGCCCGGAACCGCTCGTCGAACAGCGAGGTTGCGGGGACCGGCCTGCGGGCCAGGTCGAGCAGGCCCTGGTCGGTGAGTTCCCGGAGTCCTTTGTTCCTGGTCTCATCGCTGAGATCGTAGCGGTCGCGACCTATCCGGGGAGAGATCCAGATCTGGCCGTCCCGCCCTCGCTGTTCGTAGAGGCAAGCCAGGTACATCGCGACGGCGGCGCCGGAAAGTTCCGTCACCCACCCTCCGGTCCAGAAGCGGGCGTCGAGCTGCACGTAGAAGTGCTGTTCCCGCTCGCTCTGAGAGCGCTTGGAGGCCCGCGTGACCAGCGGGCCCGCAGGCCGGTAAGGCTCGCCGCTGCCGGCGTCGTCGAGCAGGTGCACGTGGGTCACATCGCCCGGGCGGCGGTCCAGCGCAACGAAGCCTTCCTTTGCGAGCCAGCGCAGCGCCTCCTGCACGCGCCGCGCGCCGGCGCCGTCGGGATGCGGCAGTCCGATGAGCGCGGCGAAATGCCTGGCCGGGTAGCTGAAGACCGGCCGCTCGAGAGTGCGGTTACGGGCTAGCCAGAGCAGCGAAAGGTAGACCTTCAGCCGGGTGGCGCCGGCGCGGCCGCCGTCGCCTCGCAGGATCCGCGCCATGGGCGGGGACGGCTCTGAGCTGTCCTGCCGGGCAATGAAGCGCCAGCGGACTGCGGCAGTGTCTGTGCCTGCCCAGGCCCTGGCCGCGTCGGCGGCCTCATGCTGGTAGGACGACGGCTCCGCGCCGCCTAGGGTGCCGAGCAGGTCGTCAAAACCGAGAACTTCATCGCCTCTACTCATAGTGAATATCGTCCCTGTGTGTATAAGCGTAGATGCTACACCGCTGTAAAGGTAGTAGCAAGCTGGCTATAGCATCATCTGGACGCCGTAAACGTGGTACTCATCTAGGTAAAACTCTACTACTATCCTTGCGTACGCGACGCTTGCTGTGGTACCGTTTTTCCGCAGCCAGGGGACGCCCTGGAAGTGAACGCGGGCCGCGGGCCCCACTCAAAGGGATCGCACATCCCTGGGGTGTCCGGCGCCAACCCGGCGCACTGTCAGCGCCTGGCGCAGTCACGCTGCCGAGAGCCTCCGGGAACCCCCGGAGGCTCTCGCCATACCGAAGTCAGCCCGCTGCGTGCAACGCTCCATCCATCCCGCAGTCACCGACCGGGCATCAGTACGACGATAGGACCGGCATTCAGGCAGTTCGAATACCTGAGCCTACCTCGACGACCTGCTGCGCACCCGGGAACGGCTGGCCGCCGCCATCGACGGCGTCGATGACTGGGCACGCGCCGACGCCACCCCCGCCCAGGAGGAGATCACCCGGATCCGGCGGCTCATCAGCCAGGTCAAAGGCGATATCGCCCAGCTCCCCGACGCCGAACGTGCCCAGGTCCAGGACGCGGTCACCGTGATCCGCAAGCACCGCGCCGTCTCGCTCGGCATGCCCTCGGTCCGTGCCGTTCTGCCCGCGCCAGCACACCAGGCGACAGCATGACCGGCAAGCCCGGCGAACCCCAGGCACCGGCTCCGCGTGCCGCAGCGATGGCCAAGGGACGGCAAGCCGACTCCGCCCGCCGCCGGCAGCGCGTCATCGCCGCGCTCGACAGGGCAGCCGGCGACGGCACAGAGATCAGCGTGTTCGCCCTCGCTCGTGCCGCCGCCGTCGACCGCACCTTCCTCTACCGGCACCGCGACCTGCTCGCGAAGATCCACGCCCTCGAAGCCGCCCCGCCGCCCGCCGGACAAGGATCCGGCCCGGCCGTCATCCGCGCGTCGCTGCAAGCTGACCTGCTCGCCGCCCACGAGCGTGCCATCCGGCTTCAGACCCGCATCCAGCAGCTCGAGAAGCGCCTCTCCGAGGCACTCGGCGAGCAGGCCTGGCGGGAATCCGGGCTCGGCGCACCTCCCGACATCAACGCGCTCACCCAGCAGGTCACCCATCTCGAACAGCAGGCCATCGACCTGCGGGTCCAGCTCGAAGAACGCGACGAGGAACTCACCGCCGCCCGCGCCGCCAACCGCGAGCTCATGGCCCAGCTCAACGCCGCCGTGCACCATCGGTGACACGCCAGCCCTCGTCGTCGTGGACGGTAAGCGGGGGCCGTGCCAGCTGGCGGGCAACCGGCTAGGCACCTGCCCTGGTCAGTTGCGAACGGAATCTCGGTACCGTCGGTGAAGCCCACGCACTCGACAGCTCGCTTCGTTACTCTCGGTACTGCCTTTGCTTGACCGACTCAGCGGCCAGGTAGCTGTTAAGGGCTTGGTCCGGAATGCGGAAGGACCGGCCGATCCGGATGGCCTCGAGTTCACCAGAGTGGACGAGCCGGTAGACGGTCATTTTCGATACGCGCATAATCAGCGCGACCTCAGCGACGGTGAGATACCGGATGTCAGCGTCGCCAGCCAGGCGACCGACGAGAACGGTGCGCATTTCGTCGATGCGGGCCTGGACATCGGCAAGCGTGCGCTCGAATGCTTCGGCTTGGCGAGCGCGCAGATCAGCGAGCCCTCTGTCGATGTATGCCGCTGCCCCCAGTTCTTCCAGGACAGCGTCGTAGCTGGCCCGCAGGGTTTCGGTATAAGGCTCGGTCATCGGGCTGCCCCCTCTCGTCTTAGGCTGTCGCTGGCCTCGCGATCCCACCAGGCGCGAAGGTTCTCGCGGGCGTGACGCAGGTGGGACCGCACGGTGATGGGCTTCATCCCGAGGATCTCTGCGATCTCCTTGTCGCGGTATCCGTCGTAGTGCAACGCGAAAACAGCCTGCTGCTGGCTGGGCAGTTCCCGGCACGCGCGCAATATGGCGTGCCGTTCCTCAAAGCCCGGCAGCGCGGACACGACCTGAGATGCCTGATGGCTATCTGCGGAAGTGGGTACGGGCTCTTCGACCGGGCGCTTGATCGCCAGATGGTAGGCGGTCGTGCGCAAGTAGGCCGCAGGATCAGAGATAGCTGTCCAGCGGCGCAGTACCTGCACGAATGCTTCCTGGGTAACATCTTGAGCTGCATGCAGGGAAAGGCCGAGCATCGCGCAGTAGCGCAGCATGCGGGGTAGCTGACAGGCGTAGAAAGCCCCGAACTCGCCTCTGCCCTCCGGCTCTGCCATACCCGCCTCGGCCGTCATAACCCTAGCGTGCGTGCCGCGCCGCATACCGGCTGGCTGCGCACGACCAGTATCTTGCCGCCACCGGGTCTTTCCTCCAAGGCAATGCTCCCCTCAGGTACCGCCTGCACGACAGCGACCAGAGTCGCGCGCCTCGAACGCTCTATGAGGATCACGCAAGCCGTCCTGGCCAGCTCGGTCAAGCACGCCGGGACCATCCGGCACAACACGATCACGGTAAGCCACGCGCCCAGCGCTGGGTCCACGGGAACGCCTCCGCAACAACATCGCAGCCCGCCGGAGACCGGCCTGACTCCTATAGGAGTTCTGAGCGCTTCCTGATGTGCAAGCCAGGCCCGCACAGATGAGAATGCAGACCATTCGCGCAGCAGGCGCAGACATGCCTTCGGGCCGGATACGCGTCCGGCGGCAGTCCAATACGGCCCAGGGATGCGAAGGGCAACACGAGACGCCACACCACACCTGTGGTGCAATTAGCCGATATGAATAAGCCTCTGACCTAGCGAAACCAAACAGATGTCCCGTTTACGCCGTTATGCGACCCAAGAGAACAGCCCGTACCCGTAAGCGACCTTGAACAGAGCCGCGTCGCGGAATGCCGCCAGCCAGCCCTTGCGGCCGCGCCCCGGATCCGGTCGACCTGTTCATCGGCATAGTCGAACAGGCCCTGCAGCTCCTCGATGGTGAACGCGCGCCGCGCCGGATCACCCTCGGCGTCCTGGGCGTGCACGGCGATGTTCCACTCGTGGCACACCTGGACCGGATGCGACCCGAACCGCTGCTCGCACTCACCCGGCCACCCGTAAGCTGGATCGGTCACGTAGTCGCAGAACGCGGCCACCGACCCGGCGTAATTCCGGATCGTCGACCGGCGCAGGTGCCGCACCGCCCGCAGGTCGCCGAGCCACTCATCGACCATCTGCGGCTGCCACTGCCACGGCAGCGCATCCGCATGCGCGGCGAACGCGCGTACCACGCTGGTGCGTTTCTCGATCGTGGCGAACGCCAGGTTCCGTGCCAGCTGCCGGGCTTGCCAGCCGTCCAGCATCGCGGTGAATACCTGCTCGCCCGGCCGTAGCAACGGCACTCCCTCGGCCAGCTGAAGCCGTGCCGTCCCAGAAGCCGCGCTCTCGCGCCCCAAATCCGGTCCCCTCGTCCCGTTACATCTGACGAAGGAATCTTTCACCAGGTGAAAGACGCACTGCAAGCACCCGGCCAGCCGTGTCGCCAGGGCATCCCGCACCCTGGCATGCCTTGGCCAGGGGCGCCCGCCAGGCGCCCCTGCGACGAAAGGGTTCGGCGCAAGGAGTGTGCAAACAGTGCCGGATTCCCATCCGATGAAACCCGCCACACAAGCAGCAAGCAGCAAGCAGCAAGGTATGCGATCAGGGGGGCCTGATCGCATTTGTGGGGCTGACGGGGGATGACCGGTGCGGCCGCTCGGAATACTGTGGTTGATGGAGTAAGGGGGCAGCAACTATGGACGACCAGCAGAACTGCCGGTACCAGTCAAGCCATCCGGTTCCGTCTGCCTCGAACGGTGCCGCTCGCCGTCACCGTATTCAAGGCGGCCGCCCGCGTCACGTGAAGATCCGCTTCACCGACGCCGAGTACAACGCGATCGCAGCGCGCGCCACCGAGGCCAGGGTCAGCATCCCCCGCCTCCTGGTCGACAGCGCCCTACTCCGTCGGCATCGCAATGCCGTCATCTCTTCAGCGCTGACCGCTGAACTGGCCGCCCTCCGCCGTCTGGTCGCCAATCTGGCCAACAACATCAACCAGATCGCCCGCAAGCTGAACTCCGGCGGCGCACCCGACGCCAGCATCCCGGCAGCCGCCGAAGCCGTCCAGCGTGCCCTGCGCCGCCTCGACGCCGCACTCGCCTACTTGAACACCAATCCGGCCGACTCGGCACCGCCTCCCGCCATTCCGGACCCGGATCGTCCACCCACAGGGCCGGGCATCCCCGGAACGCCCCGGACCACCTCACCACCGCACCGGAACATCCACGGAGCACCGGGATGATCGCCGAGGTCTCCAGCGGCAACTCCATGCCGGACCTGGTCAGCTACCTGTTCGGCCCCGGCAAGCACAACGAGCACATCAACCAGCACCTAGTCGCCGGCTACGCCGACGCCGTCTTCACCGCCAACGACAAACTATGGAAAAGCGAACCAGGCACCCAGCGCCACGTCCACGCAGAAGCACGCGAGCTGGGCTGGCAGGTCGAGTTCCCCCGCTCCCGCTGGCAGGCCGACGTCCCGCGCGGCTATGTCTGGCACTGCTCCCTGTCCATCAAAGCAGCCGAAGGGCAGCTTACCGACGCCCAGTGGACCCAGGCCGCCCACCACGTCATTGACGCCCTCGGCTTCTCCGGCACGGATGGCAAATCCCCGTGCCGGTGGATCGCCGTCCGCCACGGCCCCTCCAAAGACGGCAACGACCACATCCACCTCGCGGTCAACCTGGTCCGCGAGGACGGCACCAAGGCCAGCACCTGGAACGACTACCGCAAAGCCGGAAAGGCGTGCGCCCAGCTGGAGGAACGCTTCGGACTGGAGCCGGTCGCAGGCCGGATCACCGGGCGGAGCGTTCCGGAACCATCCCGGGCCGACCGGGAGATCTCCGCCGCCCGCGGAGACCCCGAACCGCTCCGGATCAGCCTGGAACGCACCGTCCGTGCTTGTGCCGCCGCGGCCCGCAGCGAAGCCCAGTTCGTCGCACTGGCCCGGACCCACGGCCTGCTCATCCGCCCCCGCTACGCCGACACTGGCCCCACTAAAGTGACCGGTTACGCCGTCGCGGACAAGAACGGCCGCCACGCCTACAGCCGTCTCACCAAGACAACAGGCCCGATCTGGTTCGGCGGCGGCAAACTGGCTTCCGACCTGAGCTTGCCGAGCCTGCGCCGTCGCTGGGAAATCCCTGGCATCGACCCGCACGAAGCCCGCATCGAGACTCTGGCCGCCTGGTCGGCAGCGACCGCCCTGGACATTCCGCCCGGCACCTCGCCGAAGCCACCCGCGAACCATGCCCTCGCTATCGCAGAAAACGCCACTGCGGCCGTCACTGCGGACCTCCTCGCCGCAGCCGCCACAGGATTCGAACCCGGCAGCCCAGGCCCGCTGTCCCAGGCGGCCCGCCTGATGGCCCGCGCTGCCCAGCAGCACCCCGCCCCCGCGCTCCGGCCCGAGATTGCGGCCGTCATCGGCGACATGGCTAGCACGTTCTTGTCGGTCACCCGAGCGGGCAGCGCCCCCAGCCCGGCCGCCGCGCTGACCCTTGTTGAAGAAGTTTCCCGCCTGGTTGACGCCTGCGCCGCCAAAGCCACAGCCACCGCGATCGCGACCGACGAAGCCCGGCGAGCAAGCGTCCTAGTGCACACCACACTCAACACCCTGACCAAGGCCGCCAACCGCCAGGCCAGGACCACACTGTCTGTCACCACAGGGGAGAGCCAAAGGCAAGACGACGGGGGGACCACGATGCCCGAGCTAACCCACGAAGAGGAATTCCTCAGCCACCTGACCGCCGCCGGAATACTCAGCGCGAAGCTGCTCCGCGCCATGCTCGGCCAGCGCGCACCCGCCACCGCGGACATACAGGTATTCAAAGCCGCCAGATACACCGAGCAGACCTCGTTCGATGATCACCTCCGCCACGAACTTGGCGAGCAACGCTGGGCCAAGTACGCGGCCGACCCGGCCCGGATCGTGTGCGCCGCGCTGATCACCGACGGCGCCAAAGCCGGATACGACATGCGCGCCCTGCTCAGCAAGGTCACCGACCAGCGCCGCTGGGAAGACGACGACCGCTCCCCGGCTCAGTCCATCGCCCGCGTCCTGGCCCACCGGATCACCAAAGAACTAGACAAACCCACCTTCCGCCGCAGCCCTCTGCTCCATCTGCCCCGCCAGGCCCCCAATTTTGAACGAACGAACGGTGGTGCTTCCCCCAGCACCACCACGCCCACCGAGCCCGTCCCGGCCACGCCATGGGACGACCGGCTCCGCGACCTGCTCGGCGACCAGCGCTGGGGCCAATACGCCACCGATAACCGACGCCGTGACGTCGCCGAGCAGCTTACCTGGGCAGCCGCCGCAGGACATGAGGTCGACGCCCTGCTCACCAAGGCCGTCACGAGCCGCGACTGGGAAGACGACCCCATATCGCCGTCCCGGCGGGTCGGCGGCGTCCTGCACCACCGCATCCAGGCCGCAATCGCCAGCGGCGAATTCAAGGCCACCGGCACATGCGGCGAACTACCCCCCGATATCGCGCAGGTCGTCGCCAACGCCACCGCGCGCAACGGCAGCCAGGCGGCCGCGCATCACACAAGCTCGACGACCGAAGCGCCACCGCCAGCTCGTAACTCTCGGTCCAAGCGCGACCGTGAGCGCGGATAAACCCGGAGCAAACCAGCCGACAAGGAGGCATCTGATGACCAATCCGAATACCGAGTCCGGCCCGACCCCACTAGAGCTCCTGACCCGCCAGCAGGAGACCATCGAGGCGCTGACCGCCACGGTGGAGCGGCACCAGCGGCAGATAGAGGCTCTGTGGCGACGCATCCAGGACCTCGAAGGCCTCCCGCTCCCTGACCACGAACCACCAAGCTGATGAACGGCAACGGGGAAGCATGGGACCGGCCGGCTGATCAAGGCCAAGCAGCCGAGCTCGCCGCGCGGGTCTCGGCAACCGCGGACCGCGCTACCGCTGTGCTGGGGCGGGCCGGTACCACCGGCGCGTTTCTGTGCCCGCCCGCCGTCACCAGGGATCCCGAGCTCGTCCAGATCCACGCCGAGGCAGGCCGGTTCTTCCAGGCCTGCCTGACCGGCAGCTGGGTCCCCGACTACCTGGCCAGCCGCGGCCTGGATGCCGCGCTGCTGCCCACCTCGCCCTGGAAGATCGGATATGCACCCGCGACCTGGACCGCCCTCACCGACCACCTGCACAGACTCGGCCACAGCGACGCCGCCCTGCTATGCTCCGGCCTGGTCACCAACCGCAAGAACGGCCAGCTCCGAGACCGCTTCCACGACCGGCTCATGATCCCGCTACGCGCCGAAGACGGCATCGTCGTCGCCTTCATCGGCCGCCGCCCCGGCGCAGGCGACGACCACGGCCCCAAGTACCTGAACTCACCCGACACCGAGCTGTTCACGAAAGGCCACGTCCTGGCCGGCCTCGCCGAAGGCCGAAACGCCCTCAAGGCAGGTGCCCAGCCCGTCCTGGCCGAAGGCCCCCTCGACGCGATCGCTGTCAGTATCGCCGCCCCTGGCCAGTTCACTGGCATAACGCCCTGCGGCACCGCACTGACCGGCCACCAGGCCGCCGCGCTCGCCCGCGCGGTCGAGCTTCGCGAACGAGGAATGCGTGTAGCCATGGACGCAGACGCAGCAGGCCGCAAGGCAGCGGTACGCGCCCATGCCACCTTGTCGCCGCTCGTCAGCGGCGTCATCGCTGTAACGTTCCCCGACAATGCCGACCCGTCCAGCATCCTCGAGAACGACGGTCGGCAAGCCCTCGCCGACGTGCTCATCAAGAGCACTCGCCCGCTTGCCGACCTCGTCGTCGATGCCCGCATCGAGGACTGGGCCTACGGCCGCGAGCTCAAGTTCGCCGAACTGCAGATAGGCGCCCTCAGAGCCGCAGCCCAGGCAATCGCAACCATGCCCGCCGACGAAGTCGGCCCCCAAGCCGCACGCCTAAGTGCGACGTTCGCCCACAGCTACGGCTGGAAGCCCGAAGAAGTCACCCGCGAGGTCATCGACGCCATAGAACGCCACTACCAAGGCGGCCCCCTGGCCCGTCCTGTGTCCGGTCATAGTTACCACCCGGCCGACTCGCCATGGGCCGTCGTCCTACGCGCAACCGCACCTCCCCACCCGCGGCTGGCCGCAGCCGACCTAGGCCAAGCTACCCCCGCCCAGATCGTCCGCCACACTCAGCTCCAGCAGACGCGACAACAGAAAGAGCGTGCGTAGTGAGTAGAGCTGTTCGGATCTGCCGGTACAGGGCATGGACGACGTCGGCCCTGCCTCACACATACCAGCGTTGATCTGTGGGAACATTCGTTCGTGCCTGATACGCCGACGAGTCATACGTGCCCGTCCTTCAGTGCGGTGGGTCTGTTCGCAGGCATTGGTGGGCTTGAACTCGGATTCAGCCATGCAGGGGCTTCGACGATGCTGCTCTGCGAGGTCTGGCCGCCCGCGCAGGCCGTGCTGCGTGAGCGCTTTCCCGGGGTGACGGTGCATGGTGACATCCAGGAGCTAGACGAGCTTCCACCCGCCGATGTCGTCTCTGCAGGCTTCCCGTGCACGGACTTGTCTCAGGCAGGCCGTACTGCAGGCATCCATGGTCAGGCGTCGGGCCTGGTCAAGCACTTGTTCCGGCTGCTGAGCGAGGCGCAGCCACGTTGGGTCGTCATCGAGAACGTCCGCAACATGCTCGTACTGGATCGTGGCAAAGCCATGGATTACCTCGTGCATAACCTGGAGGAGTTGGGCTTCCGGTGGGCGTACCGGCTCGTCGACTCACGTTTCACCGGCGTGCCGCAACGTCGGCAAAGAGTACTGATGGTGGCGTCCCGGGATGAGGATCCGCGGGATGTCTTGTTCGCGGATGATGCGGGGGAACCGGACGATAGCTGGTTCCGTGACGATGCGTATGGCTTCTACTGGACCGAAGGGCTGGGTGGCCTCGGCTGGGCCAGGGATGCCGTGCCCACACTCAAGGGCGGATCAACAATCGGGATCCCGTCAGCGCCCGCGATCTGGATCCGCGGCGAACAACCGGGTGAGGCGATGGTCACGCCCAGCATCGCAGATGCCGAGCGCCTTCAGGGCTTTCCCGTGGACTGGACCTCGCCTGCGCTAGCTCACGGGCGCCCTGGCGTCCGCTGGAAGCTAGCAGGGAACGCGGTGACCGTGGGCGTGGCTGCCTGGCTTGGCGGACGCCTGGCCGTACCGGGCAAGCAGCAACTTGCCCAGGGTGTGCGTCTGAGCAGCGGAGATCGGTGGCCTGTTGCGGCCTGGGGGCAGCAGGGTCAGCGGTGGCTAGCCCCTGTTTCCATGTGGCCGCAACGTCAGCCCTATCAGCACTTGCTGGACGTAGTGGACCGCGATGGGCTGACTCCGCTGAGCCGCCGGGCTGCTGAAGGGTTTTACGGCAGGATGGAACGAAGCACCCTGCGCTTTGATGAGGGATTTAAGCTAGCGATGAAGAAGCATGTCGAGGTCATGCGCTTGGCGGCATAGCGATGTCAGATGAGCCTCGTCCTGTCGCTTCCAGCCCGGAGGCCCTGGCGCGCATGGTCCGGCAGCGGCGCCGGGACACCGCCCCTGAGATGGCGATCCGCCGTCTCCTGCATGGCTGGGGTTTGCGTTATCGCGTTGATGCGGCTCTGCCGGACATGCGGCGTCGGGCGGATTTGCTGTTCCCGTCGGCGAAGGTCGCCGTGTTCGTCGACGGATGTTTCTGGCACGGCTGCCCGGTCCACGGGACGCAGCCGAAGAGCAACGCTGGCTGGTGGGCTGAGAAGCTGGCGGGCAATATCCAGCGGGATCGCGACACTGATCTGCGGCTCGGCTCGTCTGGGTGGCGGGTGGTGCGCGTGTGGGAGCACGAAGCGGCCCCTGAGGCTGCGAGGCGGATCGCGGATGTTGTTCGTGGCAACGCTATGCGCGCCGGGCGTTGACCGGTACCCTCGTCAACCGTGCCCTCCGTACCCGAGGTACTTTTCAGCTTCGAAAGCTTGCTGCGCAGCGTAGACCACACGGCGACGAGCACTACCAAGTACCGCGACTTCGAAAGGTTCCTCGCTGGGTTGCTCGGGATCGCCCCCGAGATCATTTATACGACGCATGTCGCCAAGCCCGGAAATTTCGATGTCCGGATGACACAGTCTGTGCGGGCCAGGAACGCCTGGCTAAGAGTGGCTCTGCTTCCGGAAGAGTCCCATCTGGGATTCGTGGTGGACCTGGCCAGGCGGATCGCGCAGGACCGGAGTCCAGGCACAGCGGTCTTGCTCGTGTGCGACGGGCCGGATGGCTGGCGGCCGCGCTGGGGGGTCGAACCCGCCCCCGGCGGTCCGTCATCGGTTCGGTCAGGACATCTCGCCCGCCTTCAGGGTCTGGTGCCCGAGTTCAGATTGGAAACTTATCCGTACACCCCGGCCGAGCCGGAACCACAGCCCAGCGGCGGCCAGCCTGTCGCTGAGGAGGAAAAGGGCGGCCCGACACGCCGCCCCCGTATACCGATCACCACGATCCCCCTGATCCTAGATCCTAGGATCAGGCGGATGCTACGGAACGCGGTCGCATCCAGCAAGGCAATCATGCTGGTCGGACCGCCGGGTACTGGCAAGTCGACGCTGGTCGAGGAGATGGTCTCGGAAACAGCTGAGAACCCCGAGGCATACGGTCTCAGCTACGCGCATGACCTGTCAGTTGTGACTCCTGATGAGAGCTGGACTGCGCGTGAGCTGGTTGGCGGGGTTAGTGTTAACTTTGAGGGACAGCTTGAGTTCGCTCCAGGGCATGTCCTGCAGGCCATAGCCGCCGATCAGTGGCTGCTGCTGGATGAGGCAAACCGGGCGGATCTGGACAAGATCTTCGGCGGGATATTGACCTGGCTGGCTGGGCAGGAGGTGACGATTGGGCGGGAAAGCCCCGGCTCCTCGACCGAGATCATCCTCACATGGTCCAAGCAGGCCAGATCGGGTGTCCAGGAGCTCAATCCGGGCGATGGCCGACCGGCCGCTACGGTCTATAGCGCGGGCCAGGAGTGGCGCCTGCTCGGCACATATAACTCACTGGACGCACACCGGGTGTTCCGTCTGGGGCTAGCACTGGGCCGCCGGTTCGCCCAGATCCCTGTACCCCCGCCGTCGGCTGAGCTGTTCCGCGAGATAGCCCAGGAACGCATGAAAGATCAGCTGCCCGGGGACGTCGGGCAGCAGGTCGCGGACACTATCGCCCGGATCTACCAGATTCATGCCGACAGCGGAGCGGTTGCCCTTGGGCCAGCGCTGTTCTTCAGCATCCCCGCGTATGTCCAGGCTGGCTTGAATTCCGGCGCACCCGGCGACGTAGATGAGCTAATTGCCGAAGCATATCTGAGCGCTTTCGGCACCTGGCTTGTCCGGCTCGAAGAGGAAACGCTCACCGAGTTCGGCGGCCCAATCAGCCAGCCAGGTGCGCTGGGTAGTCAGTGGGACTGGGTCCGCGACCAGTTGCGGCACCTCGCCTGAACCATGGACCCGGCCGACGAGATTCCATGGGATGGCCTGGAAGAGGTACTGAGGGGGTGGAGCGGCCGAGGCCAGCTGTACACCGCCCTGGCAGGCATCGAAGACGACCGCGGCGAGCTGCGGTGGCACCAGCACGACATCGAAGGCCGAGCGCGGCGAATTCTGTTCGCCCAGCTCGCGCCGCTGCTCGAACGATGGCCGCGCAGCTCCGACGAGTGGCTGAACGCTCTGCCCGCGCAGAGCCTACGGCAACGACGCATCACCGATACCCCGCTCTCGGGCACCGACTGGATCGAAACACGTACCCTCGGATGGCCTCCGGAGCAATTCGTGGTGAAAGACCGGGGCCGGATAGCCGATCAGCTCATGTCTCGCACGCTACGCTGGTCGCTGGACCATCTCGCCGTCATCCGGCGCGATGCCATCCGGGTAGAGCGATCCCTCCGGAGTGTTGCGGAAACGCAGATGGTAGCGGCCCTATCCCTTCGCAATCAGCCGCCGCTAGACGCCACCGATGGCATCCGCCCTACATCCGCGGATGTCCGCGCTCTGAAGCGGTCAGGACAGCCATGGTCCCGGCTCGCGCCAGTGGCTGAACTACTTAAAGCCGCGCAGGCCGAGGATTTGATCACATTCGCTCGCCAGCATCTGCTGCCCGACGACGACATCAGGTGGAGACTGTTTCACCTAGCGGTCCTCGGAAAGCTGCTGAAGGTCCTTCGCGCACACGGAGCATCCATAACCAGCCTGCGGCCGCTATCAGGAGCGGTAAACCCAGGACCGGCCTACCGCATCGATCTCCACGGACAGCGCTGGGACCTCTGGTTCGAGGCTGCGGCAATATGGGATTTCTACGGAAAGGAATCCCCCTACCAAACCCTTGCACGCGCCTCCCTGGAATATCGCGCCACCTGCCTCGGAGCTGACATCCTGCTCATCATCCCAGGCGAAAAGGCGCACGCCTTCGAGTGCAAATTCGGCGAAGCCGGCTACATCGCCCGCGACGGATATCTCCAGGCCTGCACCTACGCGCACGAACTACTGCGCTATCACGCTCCCGAGGTAACCTCTCGCGTAGTCGGACCAGACCCCAAGATCGTAAGCTCCAGCGAGGCGGCCTGGAAAGACCTCGCTGTCGGCATCATCGGTCCGCGGCATATGGATTCCCTGGAATTCTGACCGGCAGGTCTACATTCACGTTTGCCTCCACATAGGCGGCAGGTTATTCCCTGCGTGCATCCGTCAGAAAAACCCGGATGGACGTAGGTTCACCCTGCCCTATGAGTTACTCACTGCCATAGGAGGATTTCGAACGCGTTAGTGTTAGTAACGAGCCGGTCACCTGTGCCTTAGCATGAGACCGCTCGACGCCCAGCAACAGGGGATATGCGCTCAGCGTCCGCGGTCGTCGCGGCGCCACTGCGATCTCGGCCATGCCGTTTCCGTGTCAGGCGGCTGCTGTGGCCATCGCGACTGGTAGGGCCGTGGCGCGAGCTGCGGCCGTCCGGTTTCCGCCGACATAGCGGGCTGGGGCTGGGCTGGAAGTACAGGGCGGTGTGGCGTGGTACTGACGTGAGGCAGTGTGACGATGCCGGGGTGGCATTCGACGGGTTGCAGGCTGGTCCCGGCGGGTCGGGCTGCTAGGAGCAGGGCGTTGTCGGGGAGGTTCTGCAGCACGGTCGGCTCGACGGAGTATTCGTAGACCCGCTGGGTGCTGGTGGCATCCGACCAGTTCTGCCCGTCGGATTCGGACTGCTCAGTGCTATAGCTGTAGTTCTGCCCGTATTCGCGGGACCTGGTGTGGCTGCCTGACGCGCTGCGGCTGGACATGGGGTCCTCGGCCCATCCGCGTGTGCTGGACAAGCCGTGTGACTGGCTGTTTCCCCATGTCTGGGTGGTGCCGTGGGTGGTGGTGTGCTCCCCGCCCATTGTGGCGGTCCAGCCGGAGAGCACGAACGTGTGGTGGCGGCCGATGAAGGCGGCGGCTTGTTCTGCTTCCTGGTGGTTGCCCAGCCGCATGAACGCGGTTGCCCCGCCGCCGATCATCGCGGTGGCGTCGTCGCGCAGATGCCGGAACAGCAGGGTCAGGGGGACGCCGCGTCCCTCGCATGCGTCGGCGAGGCGTTCGAGGTGGTGGCGGGTGATCTCGTCAGCGGCGGCGATGACGACCGCGGGCACATGCCGGGTGCTGATGGTGACCTGCACGGTGAGCCACTGGATGACCAGCGCGGCGATCAGCTCGGCGCGGACGCTGCGCGCGGCGGGCTCGGCGGCCATGATGGTGCACCACGATGGCGGCGGCGCGGCGGGCGGGCCAGTACCGGTGTAGTCGGCCAGGCCGGACAGGAACGCATCGAGGCGGACTAGGTTCGCGCCGATGTGGGTCTTGTAGTCCTCGCCGAACAACGGTCCGCGGATGAGGCCGGCTTCGTCTGTGGTGAGCAGCCCGGCCGGGTAGTTGCGGCCGAGCGCGGCTTGCACGGCGGCGGCGAGGCGCGCTGGTGTGAGGCCGTGCCCGGCGAGTGCGGAGGTGAGCTGTTCCAGCACGCGCACGTCGACGGCGCGGTCGGTGCGGGCGTGGCCGGGTGGCCCGGCGTGGATGGCTTCGGCGAGCGCGTCGGCGAGCTGGCGTGCGGATAGGCCGGACAGCACCCCGCACCGGTCCAGATCGCGGGGCAGCGCGTACTCAGCGACCTGCACGCCTGCGTCGCGGGTGAGGGCTGACAGGTTCCCAGCTGCGTACTGGCCGGACAGGTCGGCGACCAGCAGCGGCTGGGCGGCCATGATCGAGGCGCCGTGGACGGCCAGCAGCGATCGCCACCCGGTCAGGGTGCCGCCGAATATATCGGTGCGCCGTGCCGGTGATTGCGCGCTGCCCCATTCGGGGACATGCTCCAGGCGCGACAGCTCGGTCAGCTCATGGGCGCCGGCGCGGTCCTCCCAGTCCTGCCGAGCCTGCTGATACACCAGCGCAGGATCAGTGGCGGCGGCCTGGGACCGCTGATGCCACCGCCACACGGTCCAGCCCAGGCCGGGTCCGCACAGCACCAGCGCGGCGAGCAAGGTGCCCATGGTGTGCACGCCCGGGTTGATCGCCTTCGCGCATCCGGCCAGCATGGCTAGGAGCACGGCAAGCATCAGGCTGGGCCGCGCCGCCCACAGACGGGCCCGCTGGTAAGAACGCTCAGCAGTGGCTGCGCGCGCGACGGCTTGCTGGCGGATCGTGCCGAGATCGGGCGGCGGCTCGGAATATGGGGTGATCAGGGAACGGCGGTCCCGAAACGTCCAGCCCAGCCGTGCCCCCGGCGTGAATAGCAGGCGCTGTCGGCCAGATGGTGGCCCGCCCCCGGCATGCATGGTCACGACGTTTAAGTCCCTCCAGTCGCGGTCTCCTCCCGTCGCCTCCACCCTCCGATGATGCCACCCGCATTCCGACCTGTCACTATATGCGATCATTCCCTTCCAAATCGTAATGAGTTGGGTTACCCTCGGGGCCACGGTCAACCACGCACATGCGCAGGCATTAGGGGTCGTGTTGAGTAGTCCGCAGCCGTGGCAAGTACTGTCCGCGCTGCCCGCATGGCACGTCACCGAGGTCTCGCGCCCCGAAGGCGGCCACGCTTCCGATGCAGGTGATCAGGGGGCAGAGGAGCGCGTTGCGGCGCTGGCATCCGCCTACGGGTGCGACGCGCCCATCACGGTCGCGTGGATCCGGGATCGCCCCGGCGGCCCGGTGCGGGTGCTGGCGGGCGGCCCGGCGCTGGCCGGCGGCTGCGACGGCGGGCAAGCGGTGCTCACCCTCCCATCCGGCGCACGCGGCATCCCGCTCGGCGACGGCGAGGCGGCGCGGACCCTGGCCGCGCTGCCATGCTGGACACGGATAGCGGGTGTAACCGATGTGCTGCTCGCCGAGGCACGTGAGCAGCAGCCAGGACAGCAGGCAGTCCCGCCGTCGCTGGAACGCGGGCTGCTGTCGGCATGGCTGGACGCATTTGCATGGTTGCTGCTCGCCGAGCCCGCCGACCCCGGCCTCGTAACCGAGATGGCAGCGGATGTAGCCAGGGCGCAGCTTGAGGCCGAGCAGTACCACAGCCCGCGTGCCGAGCTCGCCGCACGCCGCTCCGCCGCCCGCCACAACGAGCTCCGCGAAGCGGGCACATCCGGGCTGTGGCGGGTGCACCTACTCGCTGGGGCGGCCACCGCGGACGCCGCCGCCCGGGTTGCCCGGCTGGTAGCCGCCTCAGCGGACCTGCGCGGCCTGCCCTACGGACTGGCACCCCGTCCGGTCACCGGATCACTGCCCGATACGCTCATCGCCGCCAGCGGCAACCTGCCCACGTCTGGCCGTGCCGTGCCGCCCGTCACGCAGCCAGATGCTGGGGCTGACCGCTCATGGTGGGACACCCCGATGACCCCCGGACCGTGGGACGACCCCGCCTCGGCCGACAGCCGCAGGCAATGGCCGCAGTCGGCGCCAGGCCCGGCCCTCGCCGAGGCATCCCGGCGCGCCGAGGACGAACGAGACACCCTCACGCCGCAGTCGCCGTTCTACGCTTCTACCCGGCTGGTCGCCACGCTGGCCCGTGCACCAGCCCGGGAACTGCCCGGGCTGCGATTCACGCTACGACCACAGTTCGACGTCACTCCGGAAACCACGCCCACCTTCACCAGCGGCGACAGTTCCGGGGTGACGGCGGGCACGGTATTGGACGCCAATCGAATCCCGGCCGGCCCCATCACGCTGCCGCTCGCCTCACTGAATCGGCATGTCTTCGTCACCGGCGCAACCGGCGCCGGGAAATCTCAGACCATCCGGGGGCTGCTCGAACAAGCAGCACACACCGGTATCCCATGGCTGGTCGTCGAGCCAGCCAAGGCCGAATACCGGCTGATGGCCGCCAGGCTCCGCGATGCCCAAGTGATCCGCATCCGGCCCGGTGACCTCGATGTCTCGCCCGCCGGCCTGAACCCGCTCGAACCCGCACGCGGCCCCGGCGGCGACAGGTTCCCCCTCCAGGCACACGCCGACCTCGTCCGCGACCTGTTCCTGGCCGCGTTCCAGGCCGACGAGCCCTTCCCCCAGGTCCTGGCCGCTGCCCTCACCCGGTGCTACGAGCAGGCCGGATGGGACATGGTCACCGGTGCCCCTACCGAGCCGGGTATGCGGCCCGCCTACCCCGGCCTGGAAGACCTGCAAGCGACCGCGCTGCAAGTCGTTGAAGACATCGGCTACGGCCGCGAAGTCGCCGACAACGTTCGCGGCTTCGTCCAGGTCCGCATCCACAGCCTCCGCCTAGGCACCTCCGGCCGGTTTCTCGACGGCGGCCACCCGCTGGACTTCGGCGCACTGCTGAATCGTAACGTCGTGTTCGAGATCGAAGACGCGGGCGACGACCACGACAAAGCCTTCCTCATGGGCGCCGTGCTGATCCGCCTCACCGAGCACCTGCGGCTCCGGCACCGCGCCGAAGGACCCACCGCCCCCCGGCTCCGGCACCTGACCGTCATCGAAGAAGCCCACCGGCTGCTCCGCCAGCCACCCCCCGGCACCGGCAACGGCCCCGCTGCCCACGCCGTCGAGATGTTCGCCGACCTGCTCGCCGAAGTCCGCGCCTACGGCGAAGGACTGATCATTGCCGAGCAGATCCCCGCCAAGCTCATCCCCGACGCCATCAAGAACACCGCCGTCAAAGTGGTCCACCGGCTACCCGCTGCTGACGACAGGGAAACCGTCGGCGCCACGATGAACCTGACCGAATCGCAGTCACAATACTTGGTCACTCTCGTTCCCGGGGAGGCCGCAGTGTTCGCCGACGGGATGGATTACCCCATCCTCGCCCGCATGCCCGACGGCACCGTCCGCGAAATTACCACAACGGCGAACGCGGAATCTCCAGCCGCACTGGTAGGCCGGCGAAGCGTGACGTGCGGTCCTGACTGCCTGGCAATGCCGTGCACCCTGCGGCAGATGCGAGCCGCGCAGAACACCGCCGAGCGCGATCCGCGGATCATCTTGTGGGCCGAGCTATCCGTCCTCGCCCACCTGACCGGCTGGACCATGCCCGTGCCCGGCCAGGTATTCGCCGCAGCCCTGGACAAGATGGACCAGCGGCTGCGGGACTGCGCGCTCTCCCACACAGTCGACGCAGCTATTGCCGCCCGTGCACCAGCGATAACGACACGCGTTGACGGTCCGGCGCTCGCCATCCATATCGTCGACGCGATGCGTGCCCGGTTGGACAACGGACGCTGGCTGTGTGCCAGCGAAGAACCGCAATGGCTGGCACCTCCCTACCGCTGGGCCCCGCTGCTCGACCACCTGCGGGACTGGTGCGCGGATCATCCCGGCGGCGGGCCGCACCCCAGCACCCGCGACTGGGAAGCCGCAACCGGCCGGGTTATCCCCAGCGACACCAGCGCCGCCCAGCTCGACGCTGTGCAAGCATGGCACGACGCCAGCCAGCGCGACAGCAAGCAGGTGCACGCTGCCCTGTTCGGCACTCGACCGGTGAGCGCCATCGAGCAAGCGATCGGCGCCCGCGCCGACCATCCGGACTGGACCCGGCGGCTGGCCGACGCCTTTACCGCCTTCCTTGACTGCCGCTGGCCCATCGACCTGCTCCGCGCCGCTACCTGATCATGGGTATGGACAAGCCGGGCGAGCCACGCGACGCCACTGACAAAGGCAGGCCTGCCGAGAATGCCGCCGCACGCCAAGCAGCCGAAGGTAGCACCCGCACCGTCGAGCGAGCCGAACCGCGCAGCCGCCATCAATACGCCGCCAACATGCGCGCCGAAGACGCTACGCACGACGGCGGCCGTCAGCCTGACGGGGCACGAAACCGGGACAACGGCAAAGATGGTGGAGCCGCTCTCCATCCATCCAAGGATGACAAGCATGCACGTGAGCAGCGAAATTCGCCCGACCGCGAACATCCCAGCCGTGGCACCTCCTCCGACCGCCGTCCGGATCAGGCAGCGATCAAAGATCAGCCGGTTGGCGACAGCCGCGCCAGGACACCAGAACTCGCCGAACCGCGGAGCCGCCACGAGTACGCGCGCGCCGCACGTGCAGAAGGCGCGCGTGGTGACGCCGGAGAGAGCGGGGACGCAGGACGCGCAGGACAGCCCTACGCCAGCCCGGAGGAACACAAGGGCCAGCCGGAAAGCGCGAGCGACCAGCGGCCCGCACAGCAGGACCGCCAACGAGCCCAAGACCTTTACCAGGACTGGCTGAAAGAGCAATCAGCGGGCCGGGAACGTGGCAGCAACATCGTGGGTGACAAACCCGATCGTTCGCCCGGCGATATCAGCGACCTTCCGCCCACTGGCGAGCAGCTCCTCACCATCGAGAAAGAAGACGCATCCAGGGCCGAGAAGTTCGGCCGCGAGCTCACCAAGGACTACGGAGACGTCATCGATACGGTGAGCAAGAATGTCACGAGTATCGAGCAGATCCTGGCACGGCCGCAACCGACGGGCCATCCCGAAATCGCGGTCCCGGCCGGGTCGCAGACAAGACTGGATACTCCGCAGCACGGCACACTGGATCCGAGCGCTATCGCCGAGATGGGTTTGGTCACGGGAATCGTGCTATTTCGGGCGGGCCAATGGGTCCGCCAGAAGATTACTCAGCGGAGAGGCGGATGACGATGGCAGTCACTGACGATCAGGTGGCAACGCTCCGTGCCCAGCTAGTCGGCAATACCGAAGAACACGTCCGGTTGCTCGGCAGGCTTGATCCAGTTGCCGCGCAGGCAGGCCTTCGCGCACTGATTTCCGCCGCGTTTTTCACAGCAGCTGAACGACGATTCGGCACCGGCAACAGCACGGCCGCAGATGTGATCGAGTTCGTGGGCAGCTTGCGGTCCCGCTTCGACTCGGCAGCTAGCGATATCGACCCGCGAATCGCCGAACGCCTCCTGCTGGCCGCTGTAAGCGACGAGCAGATAAGCGATCTGGACCCGAAGACCAGCTTCACTACGCAGCATTTGCTGCTTGCCGCGCTGGTCGCCGACGCTCAGCTTGATATGGCAGCCCTGGACGAGTTCCTCGGCCAGTCCCGCAAGCTCGCCGATCAGTGGCTTGCCTAGCCTGACGCTCCCGGCAGGAGTGCCATGACTGTCAACGACACCCACTTGTTCATGCTGCGCGCTCATCTCGGCGGCGAGGACGAGGCAGTGCGCCGCACCTATGCTCGGATCACCGATCCCATCGCGATGTGTGGCCTGGCCGAGCTGGTCTTCCAGGCGTTCCTCATAGCGGCGCGGCGCAAGTTCTCCCCGACCTGGAACCACGCCCAGGTCATTTCATTCGTCGCCCGGTTGCGGGCAGCGCTCTGCGAGCGGCCGGAGCTCCTCGACCCCATCACCGCCGAACTGGAACTCTGCCGCGCACTCGGCGAGGACGTGAACGCCTCACCAGACGTCGGTGCCACGGCGACCGCACGATTGATCCTCCTCGATGCCCTAATCGAGAGCCTGAACCTAGACGACGAAGCAATATGGGACCTGCTCCTGCAGGCGCGCAAAAATGCACTACGGCACTACGGAGAGAATGCCTGACGCCCGCCACCCAACGACGGTCCTCAAGCATCGAGGCTGGAATCCTCGCACCCCGGGCTCCTGGTCGCCATGGCCATCGGGGGCTTAGGCGCCGGGTTCAGCCGTCTCGGAACTCAGGAGGGAGATGCCCTGATGCCAGTTGTGACGATCCGATGGACGCCCTGCGGGGTTAGCCAGACGCCGTTCTCAGTCGGAGCTTCTGTATCAAGCGCATCACGCGAACACCGCGATGCGAGCAGAAAGTAAGGCCCCGTGTCTATGCTGTAGTCACCGAAACATTTGGAAGGTGCGGACTAGTGTGCGACGATGGCACGCGCCGCTCACCTGGCGGTGTGCTGTACCTGGTGCTCAGCGGCGCTCCCGCGCCGGAGGGGATACCCCGGCTGATCTCCCTATGCCAGGCAGCAGGCTGGCAGGTAGTAGCATTTTCGACTCCCGACGGCACGAGGTTCACCGACACCGCTGAGCTGGAGCGACTAACCGGGGAACCGGTCCGTTCCGAGTACAGGATGCCGGGGACCGGGAAACCGGCGCCGCCAGCCGACGCCATGCTCGCCTGTCCTCTCACGTTCAACAGCGTCAACAAGTTCGCCCACGGCCATGCCGACAACTTTGCGATCGGCCTGCTATGCGAGATGCTCGGCTATGGCGTCCCGGTCGTGATTGTCCCGCATTGCAAGCCCCAGCTGGCCAGTCATGTCGCGTTCACCGGTAGCCTCGCTGCACTGCGCGGAATGGGCGTCCGGGTGCTGTTCGACGCCGACGCTCCTTATGAGCGGCGGCTGCCACCATGGAGCGACGTCGTTGCCGCGCTCCCCGTCATGACCACCACCGGGTGATGCGATGAACCGTGAGACAGCAGGGCAGCAGATCGCGCGGGCCCGGCGACGGCGCGGCATATCGCAGGCCGTGCTCGCGGGACTCGTCGGCCGGTCGGAATCCTGGCTGTCCCAGGTAGAACGCGGTAAACGCAGCATCGACAGTCACAGTGTCCTGCTCGGGCTCGCGGAGGTGCTCGGGGTGGATGTCGAGGAGATCACCGGTGCCGGTAACGATCCTGACGACCGCCGCCATGCTTATCCTGCCGCCACGGAAATCGAGCAGGCAATGATGGGCTATGGTGCTCCCAGCCATCACGGAGGGCAGCGTGACGACCCCGTCATGGCCCACCTGCGCGCCAGCGCCCGATCTGCATACGAGGCGTACCAGGCAACCCGGTATGACGCCGCAGGCCGCATGGTGCCTGGCCTGATCCGGGATATCGAGGCGGCAACCCGGATAGCCGGTCCTGATGCCCCGGCGGTCTGCCAGGTGCGCGCTCTGGTATACGACACAGCCGCCGCGTTGCTCAACCGCGTGGGCGAGCCGTTCCTGGCGTGGGCAGCGGCCGACCGCGCCATGTCCGCCGCCAAATATTCCGGCGAGCCGCTGCTCGCCGCGTTCAGCGCCTGGCGGCTGTCCTTCGTCCTCACCAGCCGCAAACACCCTCAGCATGCGCTCGATTTGGCCATGTCCGCCGCCGATACGCTCGAGCAGACGATGCGGTCCCCGAGACCTGAGCAACTGAGCGTCTACGGTGCGCTACACCTGGCTGCGGCCAGCGCGGCAGCCGACCGCCACGATCGGGCGACGACCGCAGCGCTGCTGGCAAAAGCGCGCGGCATCGCTGATCGCACCGGGGAGACGAACCACCTGGGAACCGCGTTCGGCCATGTCAATGTCGCGATCCATTCGATCGCCGCGTCAATCAGGTTTGGCGATGCCCGGGCAGCAGCCGAGACCGGGGAATCCCTGGACACTACACCGTTGCCGGCCGGCCTGGTCGGCCGGCGGACGCAGGTCAACCTTGACCTCGCCCGCGCTTACGCCATGCGGCGGCAAGACGCTGCGGCGGTCAATTTGCTGCTCGCCGCCGAGCGTCCAGTCCGCAGCTTGTCCGGTACGACCAGCGGACACACGGTGTGCTAACCGAATTGCTGCGCAGAGAGCACCGGCCTTCCACACCGGAACTGCGCCCCCTCGCCCACCGCGCGGGCGTCATCTGACCCGCACGATAGTGCGGGTTCCGGGCCCGCAGCGGCGTACCAGTCATTTACCTTCACGCTGTTCCATGGCATGGCCGCCTGCGCTGTCTAGCGTCATTCCCCGTCGCAACTCCGCGAAGGACAGGAAGGCAATCGCTCATGACACGGGCGGCAACGGGAGTCAATCCCACATGCCAGGCCGCACCCAAGATGCTGCCTGCGCTTGCACATAGGTCACACGACCAGGACCAGATGCCCAGGTTGCGCCGGTTTAGCGAGAGCTACCCGCACACCGTGATCGGGCTGTTCAACGAAGGCGGTCCATGGCAGGCCCGTATACCCGAAGGCAACGGGGAGACCGTGGTGACACGGTACCTGCTGGACAGGCTGGCCGTGCTCCTCGGCGCCCCAGACCAGACAATGAGCTCTCACGACACTGCTGATCTGCGCACCGCAGCGGGTACCACCCCCGCCAAAAGTCCTGAAAGGGCCAGGTAGTGTCAGCGGGAATCGGGAGGTGGCTGCGTCAGCAGCGGGAAGCTCGTGGCTGGGCGCGGCGAGAGATGGCGCGTCGCCTGACCCAGGCCGCCGAGGCGGCTGGGGACACGACGATGCCAGGTATCGAGCACCTTGAGACCTACATCCGCCGCTGGGAATCCAGCCGCCACCAGCTCACCGAGCGATATCGAATGTATTACTGTACGGCGTTCGGCATCCGGCCCGGCCAGTTCGGCACCGCGCCACTACCCCCGCCTAAGACTCTAGCCAGCAACCCCGCACCGGTGGATTCAGCCAGCCCGCTCAACGGCCACCCTATGGCTACAGTCCCGGCGCTGCTCGACCTCACAGATCGCCCGATGTCCGCGTCGGCCAGCTTGACGTGCGGTGAGGTCGGCGAGCCGGAGGTGGATCATGCCGGGGTGGGCCGTGCTGTGGTTCTGGCAGCGCACCAGGCCAGCGGGGATGTCGAGGCGGCCGAGCAGCACCGCATCGGCACGGCCACCGGCGATCAGCTGCATGCCGATGTGGCACGGCTGGCCCGGCTCAGCGACACCGGCGACCCGGCCGTCGTGTTCGCCGACATGTGCCGGGTCCGGGAACGGGTCCGCCGGCTGCTGGCCCGGCGGTTGTGGCCGCCCGAGCAGACCAGCCTGTATATCCTGCTCGGCTGCCTCAACGGGCTGATCGGCAATATCGCCGTCCGGCTCGGCTATCCCGACCCGGCCGAAGAGCTAATCCGCTCCGGGTGGGCCTACGCCGACGCGCTCAGCCACCGGCCGCTCCAAGGCCAGCTGCGCCAGCAGTGGTCCGCGCTGATGTACTGGCGCGGCCGGTTCACCCAGGCCCGCGACCTGGCCGCCGACGGCCTGCGGTACCTGCCTTCGGGGTGGCCGGGTGCGGCGTTGCACCTGCACCTGGCCCGGGCCGCCGCGCGGATCGGTGATGCGGACGCAGCTCGGCAGGCGATCCGGGACGCGCACGAGGCACGCGACCGAGACTACACCGACAACCTGGTGGAGATGGGCGGCCAGTTCGCCTTGTCCTGGGCCACCCACCATGCCATGGCCGGCGGGGCACTCGCAGAGATCACCGACTGCGGAGCGGACGCTGCCGACGAACTCGAGCGCGCCGTCGGCTTGTATGAGGCTGGGCCTGGCGACCGTGAAGACCACTGGGCCGCTGGCCAGCCGCTGGCCAGCATTGATCTGGCGCTAACCCGGCTACGGTCCGGTGCCCTGGACGCCGCCGCGGCGGCACTGGAACCGGCCCTGTCCCTTCCCGTCCCGCAGCGGATCGCCCAGGTGACCACCAGGCTCACCGTGGTCCGCGGTGAGCTCGACGTGCCGATCTACCGCCGCTCGGTGCAGGCCAGGGAGCTGTGCGAGCAGATCGAGGAATTCGGCAGTGAGACGATCCTGGCCCGGCAGGCCCGGTGATGCACGGCAACTCCGCGCAGCAGAGCGCCATGGGACGACTGTCCGGCTCGGTGAGAGCCGACCGAGTAAGACCGGTCGCAAACGTGCCAACCGGGTACCTCGAGGTGACCGGCATGGACGAAGTGACCTGGCGGGAGCTTACCGGCCGCCGCGCGTGGCTGCTGCGCGCGATCGGCTCGGCCGGGCCCGACACGGATGTCCCCAGTATGCGGGCGGCGGCGCTGGCCCTGACGGCTGTGATCACCGAGCAGGACACACGGGTCAGGACCTACGCGGCATTCTCGGATAGCCCATATTCGTGCACATGCGGCTTTCGGTGCAGCGGCCTGGCCGCGATCGATGAGCATCTGGACGAGTTCCCGCTCGACAGCGATGCGCATAATGAGGTCGTTGAGACTACCGAGGTTGGTCCTGCCGCTCCAGCTATCGGCTAGCGCACGTTGTGTCAGATGTCAGCGTTCTACTTGTGGCGTAGCTCTCGTTCGAGCTACAGCCGGAGAACCGTTGCCGTTCCTGTCCGGCGTCCCAGCTTTTGACCTTCCAGCGGCCTGCGGGCGATCCGTATGGGCCTGAGCAGACAAAGCTGCGATATCAGCGGGCAGATCCTGGTAGGCGCTGCCCGCGTCGGCAGCCCTGCTGGCGGCCGGTAGTTCCGGACCGGCTTGTTCGTCGCGAGGCGCGGAGCGAGCGCGGGCCGTTGCGTGTAGCCGGATGGCATGCTTGCCAGCGTGGCTGGCGATGTCCAGCAGGCTGGTGAGCGCGCCGTGGGGGAACATGGACGTGAGGTTGTCGGCCACGGCGTACGCGGCGTCGGAGAGTTCCTGGTAGCGGGCTGCCGCAGGTCCTGGGCCGTCGACGAGTCCGTGGTGGCGGATCTCTTCCCACGCTCGGTCCAGCCTTTGGGCATGCTCACTGACCTTGCCGTCATTCGCCGCCTGTGCTGCGGCAGGATTGCGGGACCAGGTGAGGTAGTCCTTCTCGACGATGCGTGAGCCGGATGCTGCCTGCGCACGTCCGCCCTGGTAGGGACCTGCTTTCGCAGACCGCAGGAAGTGGTGCTCGGCGGTGGCCCGAAGGCGGTCAGCGTGCAGACGGGCGTGCCCGGCGAGCTTGGTCAGGGCCGCGACTTCGGCGGGCCGGTCCTCCGCCCTGGTGGCTTCGGCGAGTGCGGCTGCCGCATGAGCGAGAACCTGGTAGCGGGTCGCTGCGGCTCCCGGCTCATCGTCGAGTCCATGCTTGGCGATGGTGCGCCAGGCCTGGGCGAATTGCCCGACTGCGGGATGGTCACCAGGGAGCCCGCCCGGGTCGGCACCGGCCGTACGCCAGGCGTCGTAGTCGTTACCGATGATCCGTGATCCCGACTCAGCCTGGGCGCGTCCTCCTTGATAAGGCCTGGGCGCGGCGGCCTGGTGTTCGTCGAACACGACCGGTTCGGTTCGAGGTGTTTTCTCCATCTGAGCGGCCTCCTTCCTGCTTGTGCTGTGTGAGTTAGCTGACCGGCCAATATGGCCGTCGATCCAGGTCAGTCCGGCCCGGTCGAGTTGCCGGCGGGCGCGGGTGACGGCGACGTAGGCGAGCATCGCGTCGGCCCGCGGTACCGCGCCGTGTCTGGGTTCGCGGAAGTCCCCGGCGATGCGGACCCGTTCCCACTCCCGTCCCTTGGCGCCGTGCGCCGTGGATACGGTCACTTCCGCGCGGCCCTCTGACGCGAGCCGGGCCAGGATGCCAAGAACCCCGGCCGCGCCGTAGGTGTCGATCAGCCGGACGCTGGCGGCCAGGTCGGCGCCGGCGGTGTCGGTGCGGACGAAGTCCTGGACCGCGTACCAAGACTGGAACGCGGCGAGCTCGGGGTTGCTGGTCCGCCCGGCTGCCTGGAGGTCGAGCGCGGCGATCGCCAGCGAGCGGATGTCCTCGGCGCCTCCGGCGAGTGCCACCCGCCGTCCGGCCTCCAGGAAACCGCGCGCCTGGATGAGCGCTTCGGCGTTGGTCCGGCACAGCACGACCTGCGGGTTGACGACGGCCCCGACGGTGGACTCCATCGATGGAGCGCCGGAGAGCCGGTAGGGCGCGTCGAGCATGTCCAGCCATTTGTTGGCTTCGTCGGCCACGGCCGGGCCGAACCGGAACGAGTGTGACAGCTGGAGCCGCTGGTCGGCGGGCCAGGTGGCGAGCGCGTCGATGGCACCGCGCCAGCCGTAGATGGCCTGGCAGGAGTCGCCGACCGCGATCATCTGCGCGTCGCGCTGGCTGTGAATGATCGCGGCAGTGACTGGGTTGGCGTCTTGCGCCTCGTCGAACATGACGAACTCCGCCTGGATCACCGGCCCGGTCAGCTGCCACATCTTCAGGTAGTGGTCGTGTTTGAACGGCAGCCTTCCGTCCGGCCGCTGGATGTCCAGCCAAGCCCGCTTGGCGTACGGAACGATTTGCCAGGTCAGCTCCGCGAACGACGCCGGGTCGACGCCGTTGACGTCCGGCACATGATCCCCGGAGATATCCGGGTCGGCGCTGTGGCAGAACCGTTCGACCGTGCCCATGACGATCCTGGCCAGATGCCCTTTAGTGAGGAGCAGGTCATCGCCGAGCCGCAGCGGCTCTCCGATGCCGAGCATGTTCGCGACAGCCCACGCGGGCACCCTCGCCGCCTGCCCCGGAAGCCTGTGCGAATACCGGAAACCGGCCGCGCTGAATGCAAGAGAGTGGGCGGTCCGGCAGGTAACGTTCCGTGGGAACGAGCAGCGCGCTTCTGCGGCCGTGACCGTGTTGTAGGCAAGGTAGAGACCTCGCCTGCCCGTCATCGCCGCGGCGGCCATCCGCAGCGTGGAGGTCTTGCCGGTGCCCGCGCCGGCTTCGATCACCAGGTTTGCGCCGGAGGCGCAGGCGTCGATGATGGCCTGCTGCTGGTCCGTCCGCTGGATTCCCCCGGTGATCATGGCAAGCGCTCACACGAACGCGAACTGTTCTTCCTCGAGCTGCCAGCCGAACGTCAGATCGCAGTCGAGCCGGCAGCCGGCCAGGAGCGCCGTCCCCCGTGCGGTCCCTACGACTGGCACCTGCCGGCGGTTCGGCGGATTGTCGCTGTCCTCACCCCAGCGGCCCTGGTGGACCTCGTCCACGGTCGCGATGAAGTACGGCGCGCTCAGGCCATGCAGCATGACCAGGAACTGCGGGCCGGTCTCGGGTGCGGCCCGCCACTGCTCGGGCCAGTCGCCGAGGGCGAGCTGCCAGGCGCCGGGGCGCCTCGCCGGTACCGGTGTCCCGGGTTGACGCGGGACCACCAGGAGGTCGCGGACACCATCGGGCCGCTCAGCAGGCAGGCCGAGGGCCTGCCGCAGACTCGGGATGGTGACAGCGCGATCATCAGCAATGCTCATGTGGTGCTCCTCGTGGGGCGGACTCGGTGCGCAGCACCGGGACAGGACTAGCGGAGTGGTGGTCAGGACGGCAGCCGCTCATCGGGCCGGTATCGCCATCCAGCAGAGTCATCAGGGTCGGGTCGACGTGGTTGACCCACCAGGCGGAGTAGCTCGCGCCCGGATCCCCACCCGGCTCTGCGGGGGCGCTCATCTCATACCAGGCCAGCCGCAGCGCATCCAGCCGTACCGCGACCTCGGGATGCTCCCACCAGCGGGCACACCAGGTCCGGCCCCGGCCGAGATCGACCCGCCGCTGGATCATCGGCGCGAAGATCTCCTCCACCCACGCCGCCAGCCCGAGCTTCTCCTCCGGGTCAGCCATCGTAACCGCCTCCTCAGCCGATATGCCGCATCGCCACGATCTGGGATTGCCAGGACGATATGGACGCAAATTGCACGGCCTGTCCGGTCTGCGGCGCGTGGATGATCTCCCCGTTACCGGCATAAATGCCGACATGCCCGGGCGCCGCCGCCGACCCATCAGACCCCGGCGTGAACACCAGATCACCCAGCCGCAGCTGGCTCACCGACGCCACCGGCGTACCAACACCGACCTGCTGGAACGTTGTCCTTGGCAGGTCGACACCCGCTGCTCGCCAGGCCATCTGGACCAGCGAGGAGCAGTCGCACCAGCCGGACGGGTCTGCGCCGTGCGGGTCGATGCACGACCCGCCCCACTGATAAAGCGTGCCGAGCGCCGACTCGGCCGCGGCCACCGCGACCTGCGCGGCGGCACTCCCTACAGCCCCCGCAGCCGAGTACTTCGACGCGGCAAGCGATTCGATCTGCCGCACGTAGGCAGCGGCGTCAGCCGGTACGCCGTGGGCTGCTTCCACGGCGCCAGGTCCTGCGTTATACGCGGCCAGCGCGAGATCGATCACGCTTCCGGCCGCCTGCCCAGATGAAACGAGCCGTGACGCCAAGGCGACGAGCGAGCAGTCGTACCGTCCTTGGGCCATGATCGCGTCGTGCGGGTTGTACGGCGACACGGTCCCGGTCCCGTCATCGTCGCGGCCCCAGCCGGTGAACGTGGACGGCAGGAACTGCGCGATGCCTTCCGCCCCGGACGCGCCGTTGATCGCCCGCGGGTTCCACCCGGACTCGACCTGATCCTGCGCGGCGATAATCGCCGGTGTGATCGCCGGGCACAGCGACCCTGCGGCTAGCACCCACGGCACGTACGCCGCCGGGATCTGCGCCGTATTCACCGCCCCGCCACCTACCGGTGCCGGTGCCTGCTGGCCCACAGCCGCGAACAGCAGCACCAGGGCCAGCACCGCCGCACCCGCCCCGAGCGCACCACGCATCACCACCCGCCCTGCAGGCAGCCCGGCCGGGACCGCGACCGTACTCATGACCCTGCCCCCGAAGCCAGCGCGGCGCGGATCGACGTCGCATGCGGCCCGTCCATCCACGGCACCGTCTTGATGACCACAGGCCGGGACCCGGACGCGACCACGATGGCCCGGTCCTTGGGCAGTGACGCCAGATCCGACACCGCCAGCGCCCGGTCCTTACGCAGCGACTGGGTCAGCTGCCGCTCTCCGGACCGCCCGGTGTAGACGGACTGGAGGATCCACTCCTCGTGATCGCCGATCAGGGAACTGAACTCGCTGAGGAACTTCTCATCGGCTACCCCAGCGCCCAGCACCCGGATCGTGGCCGCAGACCACATGGCCCGTATCCCGTACTCACCCCACGCTTCGGCGCCCTGGGTCCAGGACTGCAGGTAGGTGTGCAGCAGGATGCCGCGCGATCCGTAATGGCTGTACAGCTTGGGCAGCTCGGGCCACCGCACGATGTTGGCCGCCTCATCCAGCTCCACCGTCATCGGCACCGCCAGCCGCCCCGGCACCGACCCGGCCGCGAGCCGCTCCGCCGCCTCGCACACATGCGCGGTCAAAGCCGCGACGAACGGCCCGCCCGACCCCTCACCCTCCCGCGACAGCGCATACAACGTGTCCGTGCTGGCCGGGAACCCCGCCGGATCAAACGACGGCAGCCCAGCCGCCGGGGTCACCCACGCGAGCAGCGATGGATTGACCAGCGCCCGCGCCATCCGCTGCGCGGTGCCATAGGTCGACCCGCGCATCTTGTCCGGCTGCCCTAGCACCCCCTCCACCGCGGTCGCGGGCCCGGCGTGCCCGGCCTGGCGCAGCAGCATCGCCGGGGCCGCGTCATCAGGATTGGCCAGCCATTCCCACACCTGCCCCACCGGCAAACGGTGCCCGGCTGCGGCCAGGAACAGCCAGGCCAGCAGGTCCCGCCCGGCGGTGTCCCAGTGCGCATCGGTCCGCGCCCCCGGCTCACGGGTCGACGCTTCGAAGATCGCCGCGAGCTTCTGCGCCGCCGACACATCGGTCACCGGGCCGAGCAGGTCATAAGTAAAGGCTGGGACACCGTCGCTGGCCAGCCCCTGCGGGTCGAACAGCCACGTCACCCCCCGCCGCGTCCGCAACGCGAGTGTCGCGTCGCTCATATCGCGCTTGTTGCTAGTAGCGAGCACCGCGCCAGGCGCGTCCAGGATGGCGGGGATCACGCGCTTGGTGGTCTTCCCGGCCCGCGCGCCCCACACATCGACGCTGACATCTTCCGGCCCGGCCACCGCGAGCTGCCCGCCGGGGATGATCCGCCCCAGCGGCGACCCCGCCCACGCCCCGCCCAGCCGCGCCGACTCGACGGCCCGCGCCCGCGTCCCCAGCCGCACCCGGTCCCGCCGCGGCGCGAGATACCGGGCGACCCGGTCGGCCCGGTGCGCGCGCCCGTGCCGCACCGCAACCAACCTGATCGCTGATATCAACCCGATAGACAGAACGGCGGCGCCTACGGCGAGGGCGGCCCACCCCCACGCATCAGGCCAGGCCGCCCGCCCGCCGATCAGCGCCTTCAGATAGCTGAGCGGCCGTCCCGGCCGTGGCGTGTCACCGGCCCAGTAACTGACCTCACCCGCTAGCCACACCCCGCATGCGCCAGATACGACGATCGCGGCCACGGTCGGGATCAGCCACGCGGCCCACATATCGGCGGACCCCGGGTTGCCGAAGATGCCCGGTGGCGGTCCGGGGGCCTGCTGCCTGCTCACGGCAGTTCACCCCGTGCCGCCCACCGGGCGTTGGTGTCATGCAACCTGCGTTCGGTCTCGGTGACCTGCACCCGGACCGGGACACCAGGCCGTCCGCCCACCTTGATCAGGCACTTACCGAGTCCCGGCGGCGGCTGGGACGCATCCGCGCCGCCGCCCCACCCGGCGGGGGAGGACCAGGAAGTGATCAGCTCCACCTCCCGCCGCGACAGCCCGACGATCTGATCCAGGTCCCCCAGCTCGGAGCGGGGCAGGCCGAAGCAGGCCACCATCCCGGCCCGTTCCACGAACCCGCGTGCCTTGGCCCGGTCCGCCGCCGAATTGACCGCTTCCAGGTCCTTGAGGGTGTGGGTGATCATCGCCTGGCCCAATCCCCAGGTCCGGTTCAGCCGGGTGATCGCGTCGATCCGGTCCACCAGCCCGCCCGCCGCGCGCAGCGGCCGCCACAGCTCATCCAGCACCGCGAAATACCACCGCGGCCGGGCCAGCCCCGCATCCGCCAGCGCGTGCGCAGCCGCGACACAGCCCAGCCCGTCGGACCAGGCCGCGAGCATGGCCGCCGCGGTGAGCTGGGCGTCGGCTTCGCCGATCCGGGAGATGTCGACCGCCGCTGCGGGTGCGTCCAGGTTGATCCGGGTCGTAGTGGGTGACCCGAATACCCGGCCCAGCGGCCCGTCCAGCAACCCCAGCAGGCTCCTGTGCAGCGGATCAACCGCGACCCGGTACCGCCGCTCCGACCCCCGGTCCAAAGTCACCGCGCGGACCCGCTCCGGGCCCTCCTCCAGCACCGTCACCAGATCCGGCAACGTCGGCGGCGACGACGCCGGATGCCGCTCAGCCAGGTGGTGCAGGCACGCGGCCAGGACGGTCTGCTCGTGATCATCGACCGGGCGGCCGCGGACCAGAGTGATCAGCGCGGCGGCGATGGCCAGCGTCCGGCCGTGGGCTTCGGCGCGCAACTGCTCGCCCGCCTTCCCGCCGATCGTGCCAGCGGCGGCGCCCATCTCGCCGGGGTCGAGGATGTTGATCCCGCCGACCCCGCGGCCGATCGGGATCACCTGGCCGCCCAGGTGGGCGACGGTGGCGGTGTAGTCGGGTTTGAGGTCACCCAGCACCAGGGGTGTGACGCCGGTGGCCGCGAGGTAGAGCAGCATCCGGTTGACCAGGGTGGATTTGCCGGTGCCGGGCCTGCCCTTGACGAACAGGCTGGGGTTGGTGATCAGCCGGGCCCGGGTGAACCAGGAGATCGGGTCCCCGCACACGGTGACCCCGGTGAGCAGGTTCTGGCCCAGCGGCGCCCCGCACGACGGCGACCCGGACCCGGCCGCGAACGGCCACAGCCCGCACACCTGCACCGTGGTGCCCCGCCACATCGCCGGGGCCTCCATCCGCGGCCTCACAGCGCACCCCGCAACCCGGACGGGACCAGGGTGTGCAGCCACGGCAGCACCCCAGCCGGAAGCGTGGTCGCGAACGCGGCGGCCTGCTGGCCGCGCGCCACCCGCAGCCGCAACCGGGCTGAGGCGGCCAGGTTGCCGACCTCCGCATCCGCCTCCCGCAAGCTCGCCGCATCCTGCGCGGTCGCGGTGACCACCAGCGCGAACTCGACCAGGCCCGCCCCGGAAGCCTCCTCAGCGGCGGCCTGCTCGGCCGCCCGTACCGTGGTGGAGGCGCGGGCGTTGATCAGGCCGGTGGTGGAGGCGGCCATGAAATGGGCGGTGCGCCGGTCCGATTCGACTACTCGCGCGGCGGTGGCCGGGTCCAGCGGCCGGTACAGCACGGCGACCCGTTTGCGGAAGATCCGCGGCGAGGGTTCCAGCAGCGCCCGCAGCACCCCGGACCGGACCGTGCCGCGCGGTGCCTCGCACGCCACCCACGACCGGGACACCACACCGTCATGGAAGTAGGTGTCGGCGGTCTCCTGCGCGGTCAGCGGCCCGGCATCGGCCCACGACATCCCGCTCGACCCGGTCTCGGCCCGCGCCTGGAGCACCATCGCAGCCACCGAAGGATCGAACCCGGTCCGCACCGCATCAGCGATCCGGTCCGCGGGCACCGGCCGGACCGCGCCGCCACCCGCCGCGGCCAGCCCGGCCGCCAGCGGGGAGATCCGGATCGCCAGATTCGTCACCACGTCATTGCGGTGAACCCGGCCACCGGGCCGGTACGTGAGGGTGACGTAGGTGCTGGTCTGGCTGGAGGCGGCCGGGTAGGCGGCGACGACTTCGGTCATGATCGCCCGCGCTGGTTCCGGTGCGGCGGCATCCAGGCGGGGGAGCACCTCAGCGGCCAGCCGGGTGCCCGGATCCGGCGCGGTCTCCACGATCACCGCCGCGCCCAGCAGGCCCGGCTCGTGCGCGAGCCCGGCCAGCCACCCGCCCCAGGACGCCACCCAAACATCGACCTGTTCCGGGTCGACCAGCGCCCCACCATCCGGGTCGCACTCCAAGGCGATGGTGAATGTCCCGGTCGCCTGGTCGTGGATGACGCCGAAGGGCCGGTGGTACACGTCCCGGCCCGCCAGCATCTCGGTCCGGGCCAGCAGCCCCGGCGGGGTGAACGCCCCATCCGGGTCGCGTGACAGCGGCCCGGATATATAGGTGTCCTCGCCGAGCAGACGGCGCCGGACCCACCCGGTCCGGGCGGCCAGGATGGTGAACCCGGACCGGCCATCGACGGTCCGGATGGCCAGCGGCACGATCACCGCGATGATCACCGCGCCGACCGCGATCGCGGCGATCCACGACATCAGCGCGGTCAGCAGAGCCAGGATCAGCCCGCCCAGCAGCAGCACCGTGCCGAGCAGGCCCAGCGGCCCGATCCCCGGCCGGGACGGCAGCCGCCAGTTCCCGTATGTCGGTCGGGTATTCGTGGTGTCAGACATGTCATCCCCCGTTCTCGCGTTCCTCGTCATCCCCGTGACCTATCGCGCCGGACGGCCCGCCCGCATCGGCCACGCTGTCGCGGCCCGGAGAGGCAGAACCTTCCGGCTGAGGTCCGGTGCCTGAAGCCTGGCCATCACCGGACCCGTCCCTACCGGAGCCGCCCGCACCGCCGGGGCCGGTCGTGCCGCCATCCGGCGGCGTTCCGGTATCGTCGGCTGTCCCGGGCCGTAGTGCCGCCCGCCGTGGCGCGGTGGTATCGGAGGCAGCGCCTGCGCTGCGTGGCTTCCCGCCGGCGCTGCTCGCGTCTTCCCCGGTCGCGGATCGCTTTCCCGGCGGCTGAACCACCGTCCGTTCGGGAGAATCGGAGGTTGAGCCGCGGGCCCGCGACCCGGGCGCGCTGAGCCCAGCCCCGGCCGGGCTGCTAGCCTGCCCGCCGGATGGGGCGGCACTGCCGGACGGAGCGGCGGCTGCGGCACCAGCGCCGCCGGTCGCGGCTGCTTTGATCGCGCCGGTGGCGACCGCTCCGGCCGTGCCCATGGCCAGCGCTCCGCTGGAGGCGGCGCCGAGGTGGGCGGTCATCGGGACGATGACCTTCAGCAGGGCGGGCAGGATCAGCACCGACAAGATCAGCAGCATGAACCCGGAGATCACCTCGACCGCGGTGCGGTTGCCGCTGGTGAGGGCGAACGCGGCCGCGTACAGCAGGGCGGCGGCGGGTTTGTACAGCAGCCAGGCGGCGAGCCAGCCGAGATGCTTACGCCACCAGGTCTCGCCCCATTCGCTCATCGACGCGGCGGCGGCCAGCGGCAGCGTGCCCGCCAGGATGATCATCAGGCCGACCCGCAAGATCATCAGCATTAGCTGGATCAGCGAGGAGAAGATGATCAGCAGCGCAATGATCAGCAGCATCCCGAACCCCGGAGCAACCGCGGCGCTGAGCGCAGCGGTGCTGATCAGGCCGGACCAGCCGTTGGCGCCCACGTGGGCCGAGCTCATCAGCCCGGCGCTGAACGCGTCGCCGAGCTTGCCCGCCGCCTCCACTGTCACCGTGGCCACCCCGGACACGACCACCAGGCGGGCCAGGCCCAGCAGCATGGTGGCCGCGGGCTCGCCGCGGCGGCGAATCGCCATCCGCCCGGCGGCCACCAGGATGCAGATGATGGCGGTTACCGTCACGATCCACGAGGTGCCGGCCTTGATCACCGAGACCGGGGAGCCGGGCACGTCCAGCTGCGGGGTGTCGACGTTCATCCAGAACGTGGACAGCGTCTTCAGCAGCCCGTCGGCGGCGCTGGCCATCGCCTGCGCGATCTGGCCGAGGACATCCCCGGTGACCGTGCTCGCCGCCTTGCCAGCTGCGCCCCCGGCCGCGTGGGTGATCTGTCCCACGCTGATGCCGCCTTCGGGGAGCTGGATGTGCTCCATCGCGGTGCAGAAGAAGCCCATGGGGCCGCCAGGGCAGGTGTTAGCCATTGCTGGCACTTCCCCACAGCACGAACCCGTCGGCGCTAGTCACCAGCTGCGTGTCCGGGCCGGGCTTACCGTCCGGAGTCAGCACCATCTTCCAGTCGCCGTTCACCCAGGCCACGGTTCGTTCGTCGGCCTGGTAGCCATCGCCCGCGCTGGCCAGGGCCTCGATGGTCGCCTGCTGCGGGGTGTAGCTCAGAATCTCGAAGCCGACCGCCGGAGCGATCTGGCCGGGAGCGGGAGCCTGATAGGTCTGGCTATTGCCTGCGGCGATGAAAGCCTGCTCACCCGGTCCTGGTGCGATCTCGTGCTCGGCGGCCGTCCGCCAGTCCGGGCTGGCCAGGCTAGCGAAGATGTCGTAGGCCGCGATGACCGCGCCCATGGGGGAATGGGCGTAGCACTCCCACACAGACCCCTGGTACCGCATCGGCCCGGCCGTCGCGGAGGTCGGGACGAGCATTGGGCCGACGTTCTTCCATCGCAGATCCGCGGGCGGTGCCGTGGGGATCGCGTCGCTGGAGGAACTGGCCGGGCATGCCTGGGCCTGGTTGTCTGCGGACGGCTGCTTCGTCCCGGTCGCCTGGTGCGATGTGCTGCTGCTGATCGTCAGGACGACCGCGATGATGACCAGGATTGCCAGCAATCCGGTGGCCGCTGTCCAGCGGAGGCGCTTGATATCCATCGCATGCCTCCTCAGGTGAGGAACTGGACGATCGGGCCGGCGGTGGCGATCAGCACGCAGGCCGCCAGGACGTAGCCGAGGCTGGCGAAGTGCTGGCCGCCCATGCCCCGGTGGTGCTGGACCGCCATCATCGTGGCCACGATGGCGATGCCCACCACGCACGCGCTGGTCGCCGTCCACGCGACGATGTCCATCAGCAGGTGGACCCGGCTGGCCAAGTCGGACGGGACCTGGCCGATGCCGGGGTTGTAGATGCCGGACCCGCCGCCTGGTGAGCTGGCCGGGTTCGGGAGCGGAAATGCACGCACGATGTTCCCCCCTTTTGTGTGTCAGTGCATGGCTGGCGTGGTGGTCAGGGCCGCGTGCTCGACGAAGCTGCGCAAGCTGAGGACCACCGGCCATTCGGTTCGCGGATCAGGAGTCGTTTCGCTCAGTCGCCATTCGCGCACCCAAGGCAACCGGAACACCATCGTCGTTGATGTGAGGATGTGTATGCGGCGGTTCAGCGGCTTCGGCAAGCGACCCGGAGCGTCGGCGACCAGGACAAACCCGACCAGGTACGGGCCTTCCGGATGGGCCATGGCGCAGTACCTGGCGAGCGCTTGAGAAGCGGCCATCAGCCCGGCCGCGCTCGTCCGCGCGGTCAAGACCATACGGAGCGGGTAGCCGAGCTTGTCCGGGTTGGGCCAGCGCCTCCCGGCGTCGGAGGCGCTCAGTAGACGCGCTACCGTGCTCGTCCCCGCACCGCCATGGACCCCGACGACGCTGATCGGCACCTGCTGGTTTGAATCGTGGAAGTCCCGATGTGCTATCGGTGCCGTGTTCCAGCCTTGCGGTCTGTGGCTCGGCTCGCGGGCACTGAAGTGCCGACACTGGTTGCCTTGCAGCGTGGCCAGCCGCTCCGCCAGGCACGCGGTACGGCCGCAATCGCGCGATCTGATAGCCCCCATCGCTACCCCCGTTCAGCTACTATGTTTAGCAGTCTGCCCTGTCGTCAACTAAAGTAAACAAATCTAGCATAGGCACACTACCGAGCGGGCTGTCAACTATGCTTAACGAGTCGCCCGGGAATAGGGCGTAGGCTCTGGGCAGCATAGATACACGGCAGGAGCTTCAGACCTCCCTTGATGGCTTCAGGAGCCGGTAATCCACGCGGTTGCGTGCCTATGCGGGCCGCGCCGCTGTGCTCAACATGGAGTACATGAACAGCGACAGAACCCGGCGCCGCCGGGACGTGAAGACGCTCAAGCGGCAGCTTCCCTACCCGTACAACCAGGATCTGTCCAAGATCCTGCGTGGCCTGAACCGGCGGACGCCGTTCGCCCGCCGCAGGCTGGCCAATGATCCGGTCACCGCTGCCTATCTGGTCGCGGCTGTCCGGCTGATCCAGCGTCACCTCGGCCCTGGCGCTAACCGTGCGCCGGCTGACCCGGACGACCACGATTCGATCGAACGTCCGGTGCTGAGCTTCCTGTCCCAGCGCGCCGTGGCCGCGGAGGTCGGCCGCAATCCGCCGCCGTTCCACCGGGTGGGGCGGGTGTCGACCATGCGGGAGCGATGGCGGCACCAGTCCGCGTTCATCGCTGACGTGCTCCGGCTCAGCCTTTCGGCGTTGTACAACCACCCGGCACTGCGCTGTGACGAAGTCGCGAGCGCGGTCGAGCAGATCGTCCGCGGGCCGGATGCGGTGCGCGGCATACAACAGCTGAGTTCCCTGGCCATGACCATGCTGCTGAACAGCCCGATGTTCCGGCTCGGCCTCATCGCAGCAGCCTAGGCCGAGGGCGATTCAGTGATCCGGGACGCGATATCTGAACGGCGTTGCGAGGTCGGCTCGACGTGGCGGCAATGGTGCGAAGATTTCCTCAGGTCCCGCGGGCTGCGTCTCAGGTCCGGAGTGACGATCGACGACTTCATTGTCCTGCTGTCCGCACTCGCGGACGGCCTGGCCATGCGCGCGCTGGCCGATCCGTCCACCCGCGCGCTGGATCATGACGGCCAGTCCTCGCTGCTCGCCATGGGCGCGTTTGCTTTAGTCGCGGGCTTTTTGGAGAGCGCTGACAGCGAGGAGAGCAGCTCACTGGAGCAGACGGTGCGGGTCTTGCTCGGCGATCCGCCAGCGAGTGCGGACCACAGGACGGCCTGAGATGGAGCTCGCCGCAATGTCTGCTGGGATTCTGATCGGTGCCGCCGTCGCATCGCTTGCGGTTTCTGGCTGGGCCGCGAGCCAGATCCGGTGGCTCGCCGCGCACTCTCGCCAGCAGATCGCTTACTGGCGGAATCAGGCCGAACAGGCTGAGGCTGCCGCGACCTGCTTCGCGACCAGAGCACGGTCGGCGGATGCGACAGGCCGGGCTCCGCACGCAGGTAATGCGGACGCGTCAAAACAGCGAATGGATGGTCTTTAAAGGGGATCCTGTTCGGCGCCCGTTGTGGGTATCCGTCGCCAAGAGCCAGATCTTTGGGTGCAAGTCAAACTCTAGGGTTTAGGCCACTGCGTGGCGATTCGCCATATCGAGCATGCTGGAAATGAGTGGCTCAGGGGCGGGGTGCCGTTGCCGCAAGGTCGTTAAGTGTTGCGTTGACGATTGGCCAGCAGATGTCAACCGTGTCTGAATCCGGAGGATCGCCCATCCGAATCTGCGCACGTGGGTGCACGAGGTTACGGTACATGCGTATTAGTTCCGAACCCATCTTGACGTCAACTTGGATCCAGCCTTCCCGGTGCGCCAGTGCGATAAGGTCCTGCAAGCCCATCCGGTCTAGCGGCTTAGGTGGCTGTCCAGCGAGCCTTTCTCCTACGGCCGACACGAGGACTCCTTCGAGAAGGCTGCCGAGCATAATGATAGTGGCTGTGTAAGCGCCACTACAGTGGCACAGCCGGGCCTCATCCAGACGCTGCTGTGCGACTGCCGCCAGAGCAGGATCGCTGACAACCTGGTCCATAGAGACATTCAGATCGACTCGGATGATCTCGCCATCAACATCAGCCAGCCCTGGACGTCCATACCTGTCCCGTATTATCTGCAAGCCATTTGGCAGTAGCACCTCGTCGAGGGCTTTCCACAACGTCAACACGTGTTTCCTGTTCCGTCCTTGATCCAGGATCACGGTGCTCGGCTCCGAGATACTGTGCACGCGCACGTTGCCGTCATCTTCGATCTCGACAGATATCCGTTCCCTGAATCTCGCTAGCACACCAGTGCCTTTAAGAATCAGCAGGCCCACTTCTTCAAAGAATCCGGAATCCGGACGATGAGAATAAGGGCCATCAGATGATAGTGCGGTAATTCTTCCGGATTGTGGATCTGACGTTGTTATCGAAAGCCCGGCGGTAGGCATAACATCTATACATGCTCGGAATATACTCGCCTTCGGCGCAGTGTACCGCTTGGTAGCCTCAAAGCTTGCGGTCTGCCGCTTGTCACCCATCGCCCCGGTCCATCCTGAACTAACAACATTCAATCAGTTCACGCTAGCATCTGATACCTATGATCACCTTCATAGCATAGGAGCCATAGTCTCCACGTGGCGGCCTGTTTGCCGCCAAAAGGGACATATCCCTCATTTCGCCGCTACGGATGGTGAAGCCGCTACGGACGGTCAAAGTCAAGTCGGATCTGGTCCCAGCAGATCTGAAGATTCATCCCAATCGCCGCACGCCCGTCCCTTAAACTGTCACCATGTCAGGTTCCGGGCAGCCATTTCACTATTCCGTACTTGTGCCAGTGCCTCCGGCCGTGGCCATGCAGACATTCCTCACCCTCCCGTCGAGCGGCAATTACTTCGACGGTTACGAGGTGCGGCAGGTAACCGGAAGCTCGCTTCACATCACCCGCCGCCACGTACCCGCTTGGGCGATCGCTGTAGCGATAGCGGGTAGCCTGTTCTTCCTGATCGGGCTCGTCGCCTTGCTAGTGCGAGAGACCGAGGTGCTAATCATCACTGTGTCACAGCAAGACGAGGGCTCCTACCTGGATTTCTCTGGCACCGCTACGCCCAGGATCACAACCACTGTGAACCTCGCTATCGATCGCCTGCTCAACGGAATCACCGTGTCACCGCCGATGACAGCATTTCCCCCGGGGCCTCCCACGCCCTACCCGCCAAACCCGTATCAGACGCCATACCCGCCAAGCACTCCGACGCCATACCCGACCACCCCGCAGACCCCCAACCAGCCAGGCCCTCCAGCACCATACCCACCCGGCCCGCCGACGCCATACTCAGCAAATCCCGCAGTACCACCGGCGAATACAGCGAAGAGCGCAAACTCTCCCACCGTTAAGACTTGCCCTGAATGCGCCGAAACAGTCCGCGCAGCAGCCAAAGTGTGCAGATTTTGCAACTACCGCTTCACCTCCGAATCACCGCCTCCAGCGACATAAGCATGCGTGTGAATCGCCTTGAGGTCCGCTTAGACACCAGCGATGTCGAGTGGCACGTTGTGCTCCGCTGGAGTCGGCCCGCATCGGATGGCTCCGAGGAGGTAGGTGACGTCTATGGCTCCTTGTGGCCATCGACGCCGGTGCTACGCCGTTCTAAAGTTTCCGGCGAGTTCGGCAGCATCTCGTGGATTGCGTGCTGGTCGGGAGGTCCATGGCGCCCGCACCTCGCCCACGGTGAGACGCTGCGGGTACCCCCAGCTCACCGATCCCAGACCGTGACAACGTCCCCGGTTCGCAGTGGTTTGTCTTTCGGGACCTTTGAGATGCGGCGCGATCCAGAGGGGCCGGTGAACTCCGCGTTTTGGGGTACCAGTGCTGGCGCCAGTGGCCGCAGACCAGCCACTGGCAGGTGTACTGCCATGACGTGTGTTCCTATTCCTCACCGAACGTCAGCTGATCCTGCTGCGGCCTGTTCGCAACGGCGAGGCCCCGCGCGTCGGCCAGAAACTGTTCAAGCCGCGCCAGGTCATCGAGTCGGTCAACCGGACCCTCAAGGCCAGCTTGACCTTGAACGACATGGCGGCGCACAGACGAGGGCATCCTAGTCCGCATCCTGGCGCGGATCCTCGCCCTGACCGCCGCGATCTGGCACAACGACAAAACGGTCAGCACGTCATGCGGTCTCTCATCGCGTACGATCATTGACCGTCAATACACCCCCGGGAATCAACCGTCTAGACGCGCCTGTCGATCCGCCTGCTGGCAAGCGTTCTCACGCATGTGCTGCTCCTGCCAAGCGGGTCAAACCGACGGCTGCGGGCCAGCGGCTGGAAATGCTGCTCCTAGCCGTCGGCCCGCTCGTTGCCGCGGTCGAATCGCATGCGGAACCGCTCCTGAGGTAGTCGCTAGCCCCACGCGGTACCGGGCCCTGCCAGAGGCATCGTGTGCCCCGTAGCGTGAGAGGTGATGACGATTGCGAGCACAATCGCGATCACCGCGAGAAGCGCGATTCCGGCCATCGCGCGACGAGCCATCATGTTCCCGGTCAGTCTGGCGAAAACATCAGCCAGTAGAGAAAACCCCCCGAACATGTCAATTACCTCCCTGAGGTCGGCGGATCTGGTCATGGATGTACCACGGCTTCCCTGCCGCCTAACGGGAAATTAGTGACGGATAGCAATCACTTGACCGCTATCCGCCACGATATGGAGTGTCTCATGCCCAGGAAAAAGCGTATGGCGATTAATAGCCGCTACTTTGGGTAACTAGATGGGTGGGGACTGTTAAGGTTTGTTGCGGTCGGGGGAGGTTACGGGGTGTCATCAGGCAGGAAGCGGCGTGGCCAGAAGCGACCGCTACAGGACCTGGTCCCCGAGGATGTGGCTGCCGGGCACGAGAAGCTGTTCGCGGCGGGCGGCATCCCGAAGGACCAGGCGGAAGGCTTCCTCGGCGCTGACATCGCCGGCGCGCTGGCGGACCTGGGTCTGGCTCATGTAGTCCCGCACACCAGGACAGCGCCAGCGTCCTTCCAGGCCGTGCGGCCAGATCTGGCGCTGCTGGTCTTGCTGGCCAGTTTTCAGGCCCAGGCGGGCAAAGACCATGAGCTGATCATGAGCTGTGTCGAGCGGCTCCGCGAGATGCTGGCCGGGCCCGTGACCCGCTGCACCGATGACCCTCGCCAGCTGGTCAGGGTGCTGACCGATAAAGACGAGATCCTGACGCTATCGATAGACCTGATCTACAGCGCTCATAAGGACTGGATGACGCTGGAGAACACGGACACCGACATGCCGATAACCGAGGACTTCGGTGTCCGGATCCCTCCCGCGCTGCGCGGGAAGGTCTGTTGCCGGGGAATTTATGACCTGGCTTCGGTCGAGCACCCGGTTATGGCCCGCAACATCGAGCGCGCTGTCGCCGAAGGCGAGATCGCCCGTGTCGTCCCGAAAGTCCCGATGAAGATGAAGCTCGCCGATCAGGCCGTCGCGCTCTTGCCCTTTACACCCACGGCAAGCGGCGGGGCAGTGCTGATCCGCGGCTGCGGTATCCCGATCCTGGCAGGCTTGAAGGAGTACTACGACCTGAAGTGGGCGACAGGGACCCAGACCGGTTCCCGCCAGCCACCGCCGGGCTGCCCGCTCACATCCGCGGAAGCCAAGGTGCTTCAGCTGATGGCTCAGGGCCTGACCAACGCGGCGATCACACGCCGCCTGGGCATCAGTGACAGCACTGTGGGCCGTCACATCGACACGATCATGAAGGCGCTGGACGCGCCTGGGAAGAGCAAGTTCGCTGCCGGCGTGATCGCGCATCAGCGCGGCTGGCTGCCTGACCTGGAAGCACGATGATGGTTGACTATGAGGATTTCCTCCCGGCGCAGCGGCTGGGAAACTCCATATCGGTGTCTATGGATGGAACTGCGGTTGCCTACGTCAGCGACGCGTCCGGGCAGCTCAACTTGTGGACCCAGCCCATCGCGGGCGGGCCCGCGCGGCAGCTGACCTCGTTCACCGGCCGTGCGGTGCGGGAGGTAGCGTGGGCGCCGGACGGCGAGACGATCGCGTTCACCGCCGACACCCAGGGCGACGAGCAGTACCAGGTGTATGTGATGCCCCGGGATGGCGGAACGCCAGCGCTGGTATCCGGCGGCACGGGCCAGCATCTCCTAGCATGGAAGGCGCCGTTCGGCCCGGAGGGACTATGCCTGCTATACAGCGGACCGGACCACGACCCTGAGGTCCCCGCCGTAATCGCCCGCGATCTCGCCGAAGGCACCGAGCGACGCTGGCCAGGCCCGGCGAACACCTATAACTTCGCGGCCGGGATCTCCCCCGACGGCGAGCATGTCCTCAGCGGCGCCCTCGCCTCCAACACCAAAAGCCACTGCTATCTGGCCCCGATCGCGGCGCCCGGCACCGCCCTGGAACCGGTAACGTCCTCGATGCCCGGCGAGTACTACTACCCCGGCCCCTGGACCGGCGACAGCACCGGGTTCTACCTGCTGACCACCGATGCCGACAATGATCACGTCAGCCTGGCCCGGTTCTGCGTGAAAGACAGCGACCTGGCCATCGTGGACAGCCCGCCATGGGACGTGGAAGACATCGTGGTCTCCGCGGACGGGCGCACAGCTGTGTGGTCGGTCAACCAGGACGGGTACTCAGTGCTGCGCGGCGAGCGCGACGGAGCAGGCCTGAGGATGCCGCCGATTCCGGGTGGCGTGATCACCGCGATGAGCATCAGCGGCGACGGCACCGTTCTGGCCCTGCGGCTCGACACACCAGCCCGGCCGGCCTCGGTCGTGGTCACCTATCCGGGCACCACCAAGCCCGTACGGTATCTCACCGACGCGCGCCCGAAGTCCTCAGTCTCCAGCGAGGCGTCAACCCCGGAGCTGATCCGCTACCCCACCGCAGATGGGACTCTGGTCCCGGCCTGGGTGTACCGGCCGGCCGGCCCTGGCCCGCACCCGGTCCTGCTGTCAGTCCACGGCGGGCCCGAGAATCAGGCCCGCCCCGAATACGACGCGCTCCACCAGTGCCTGCTCGCCCGCGGCATCGCCATCTTCGCACCGAACATCCACGGGTCAGGCGGCTACGGGCACGCCTGGCAGTCGGCGATATACCGGGACTGGGGCGGCACCGACCTCCGCGACCTCGCCGCCGCTCATCAGTGGCTGATCACGCAGCCATGGGTCATCCAGGACAAGATCGCGGTGTATGGAGCGAGCTACGGCGGGTTCGCCGCGCTATCGTGCCTGACCCGCCTCCCGGACCAATGGGCCGCTGGCGTGTCCGTCTACGGGCCCGCCAACCTGGACTCCCTGGCCCGGGCCATGCCACCCAGCTGGGCCGCGGCCGTAGCCGCCATGTTCGGCGACCCAGACAACCCAGCCGACGCCGGACAGCTCCGCCGCCGCTCCCCGCTCACCTACGCCAGCCAGATCGCCGCGCCGCTGCTCGTCATCCAAGGAGCCAACGACCCCCGCGTGCCCAAAACGGAATCCGATCAGATCATCGCAGCCGCGCGCGCCAACGGCGCCAACGCCCGCTACCTCGTCTTCGACGACGAGGGCCACGGCTTCACCAGCCGCGCCAACGACATCAAAGCCCACCAGGAGATAGCCGAGTTCCTCACCGGCCAGCTCCTGACCTGACTCCCGCAGCGCACATCATCACAAGGCGACCGCTAGCAACCTCGCGCTATTCATCACCGACGGCAATGCCGCAGGACAGGCATGCGGGGCTACTGCCTGGCCGCCCCGAGGCCTGGTCTAGGACAGGAAGCTCGGGAAACCCTGCGAACATGCCGCCGCAGATCTCCGTGCCGATGCAGGCGGCCGCTCCGCATGGCGACCACGCGGGCGCTGCTCGCCGGACGTGTCCGAGCGAGATCCATGGCAATCATCCCAGGCACGTGAGCTGCGGACCGGTCGAGCAGTCAGTGCCCAGCCGCGGACGCCGGATGCCAAGCGACTCACACAGCACACGCGAGTACACCGCGGCAGCGCGCTCCTCGCCGTCGCTGAACAGCGGCTCACGCCGCCCTCTGCGGATTCGTGCATGAACCGGCTCAAGCTGCGGCGATCATCCTCGCTGAGGCTCGGGACCGTGCAGGCGAACTGGCCGCCATCGCGCGTGTCGCCGCAATGCCCTAGCACCAGGTGCCCGATGGCGTGGCCAGTCAGGTCGATCTCGTGCCCGGGCCAGCCGGTATTGCAGCCGATGCGGTCAACTCCGGTGAAACCGAGCCATACCGATGCGCAACCCACCGGAAGCCGCAGCGGGACGATCCGCACCGTGCTCCCCAGGAACTTTCCCAGGACCGCGCTGAACATCTGACGGTCATACGGCGCGCGCAGCCCCAGCGATCCGACCAGCTCGCCGCAACGCTCACGCACCTGGGCGGACCCCGTGCCATCTGCCATCTGGACCATCTCCTTTTGACCGGAACTCCAGATGCCCCTGTTATGCACGCCTCAGTAGCCGATCAATGTGGCTGACAGGCGTCAGCTGAGCTCGAGGCGTCCCGCACAGACCGCGCTGGCGGGCAGGAACTACGGCGCAGTTGGTCATTTCGCCGCAGAATGCCTGGTGAACAGCTGCGGTCAGATGACATCAGGCGGTCATCGCGGGCGACCAGGCCCGCCGTGTTCCCCACCCTCGCGCGCGTGGGCGACCGCGTCGCCAGGATCCTCGGGTCCTAGTAAGCCTGAGCATGGATTGCAGGTAGCTGCCGACGGCTGCCGGGGAGTCGTCCAGGCAGATGTCCCAGCTGAGGATGCCGGAGGCGCCGAGGGTGAGCCGCAGGTCGCTGGCGCCGGGGAGTACCAGGGATGGGCAGGTGCCGGCCGCTGAGTTGCCGTTGCAGCCAGATTGCCCGGGCGATCCGGTAGTCCGGGGCGGAGTACGCGGAGTCGTAGTGCTGGATGAGGACCTGACCGGGCGCAGGTTGGTCGCACTGAGCTGCTGGGTAGGACCAGAAGAACACCGCCCGCGCATCGGCCACGGTTTCCCCGCCGTGAGCATTACGGAGCTCACGGGCAAGCGATGCCAGCGGGAAACGCGGGTGGGTAGCGGCCCGGGCGGCCACGATGGCTAGCGCCAGGGGCAGGCTGGCACAGGAAGTGACGATCTCCTGCACCGCTGACGCCTCGGCGGCCACCCGGTCCGGGCCGAGCCGGGAGGCAAGCAGTTGGCACGCCTCGGCGGCGGTCAGCAAGTCGAGGGTCACAGGACAGGCAGCAGCCTTGGTGAGAATCAGGCTGGTGAGCTGGTCGCGGCTGGTCACCAACACCATGCAGCCGGGCGAGCCGGGGAGCAGCGGTCGCACCTGCTCGGCACCACGTGCGTTGTCCAGCACGATCAGTACCCGGCGGCCGACCATCAGGCTGCGATACAAGGCCGCCTGGGCGCCAGCGGTAACCGGGATCCGCTCGTCGGGCGGCCCCGAAGCCCTCCAGGAACCCCGGATTGCCTCCGCCGGCGTCGCCGACGACCCGGAAGGGTCGAAGCCACGCAAGTTCACATACAGCTGCCCATCAGGAAACCGCCCGGCGACACGGTGCGCGAAATACCCGGCCAGCGCGGTCTTTCCGTACCGGCGGTCAGCGTCCCTACGGGCGGATGGCCGATCCGGCCGCGCCCAAGCACGCCAAGCGGCTGATCACCATCCCCGAGGAAGCCAAGGTGCTCCAGGATGCGGTGACCGATGTCCTGGACCGGGGCATCTCGCTGCGGGCGGTCGCCGCCGACCTGCGTAATCGCGGCATCCGCACCGGGACTGGGAAGCCGTTCCGCGCCGTATCGCTGCGCGACGCGCTGCTGGCCTCGCACGTGGCCGGGATCGCGACCTGCAACGGGGCCTGGTATGACGCCTCATCGTGGCTGGAACCGATCATCGAACCCGACTGGTGGGAACGGCTGGTGGACATGCTGACCGACCCGTCCCGACGACGCACCAACACGAGCAACGCCAACGCGTCGCGCTGGCTGGTGACCGGGCTCGCCCGGTGGATCTGCGATGACGGCACGTCTATGCACGTGTCCGGGCTGGGCGGGTACGGCAAGGAGCGGGGCAGCGCCTACCGGTGCGACAAGCTCTCTCACCGCGCCACGCCCGCCATCTTGGTGGACCAGGCGATGACCAAGGTGATGATCGCCCGGCTGGCCCGGGACGACATCGCCGACCTGGCGTAGCATCGTCAGTCACGCTCCCCATTCCGCTCGGCTGATGTGGAGAAACGGCTGGATTTCGCCGTGAATTCCGGAGGTTTTCCGCCACGCGGAGGCGGCGGTCTCCGTGACCGCCGACTCCGCGACTGCGGACCTCGGTATCTGGCGTTCCTGCCGCTACCGAGCTTTCGCTTCCGGTTTATCGCTCCTGCGTGGGGCGCGGTGTTGCGGTCGCGAGCGTGGGGAGAGGAGCATGTGCAGGACTTTGCAGGCGTCGGCTCGTCTGCGCGTGTCTTTGGACGCGAGTGCGACCAAGACGGCGGCGAGGATTCCGATCAGGTAGAGCGCGCCGGGCAGCACGGTGAGCAGTATCTCCATAGCGTGCGCCGTTCTGGGGTGAACCGGATGAGCGCAATGTGCAGGTCATGCGACAAGCAGGGGCTGGATGGTGCGGCGGGCGATTTCCAGACCCTTGTAAATCCGGGCTTCGTCGCCGCTCCATACAGGGTCCTCATGCTCGATGGCGATAGCGCCGTCATAGCCGATCTGGTACAGCGCGTCGATGACGCCGCGCCAGTCGACGCCGCCGAGTCCGGGCATCCGGTAGTGCCACCAGCCGGAGGACCATGGATCGCTGCTTCGGTCCAGCGCTCGGCCGAACACGCCGTAGCGGTCTCTGCCTCCGGGATCGATGACAGTGTCCTTTGCCTGCATATGCTGGATGCGGTCAGCGTTCGTCCCTAGCGTATGTATGGCGCTTACCGGATCGATGCCGAGCCACAGCAGGTGGGATGGATCGTAGTTGAGGTAGAGGCCGAGTGAGAACATCCATTCCCACAGTTCGAGCGAATACGCGAGGTTACCTGGGTAGCCGTCTGGGTGCCAGCCTTCCATCGGGCAGTTCTCTATGACCAGCTTCACTCCCCGCTCCCCGGCGAAGTTCACCAGGGGCGGCAAGATGGTTTCGGCTAGTGCCAGGTTCTCCGCGACCGTCCGGCCCGGGTCACGGCCCACGAAGGTGCCCACGCAGGGCACTTCGAGCATTGCCGCGGCCTCGATGCAGGCACGCAGATGATCGTGTACCTGTGCGCGCTCTGCCTCGTCGGGATGGAGGTTGTTGTCGTAATAGCTGATCGCTGACAGTTCCAGGCCGTGCTGCGCCAACAGCGCGCGGATCGCTGTTGCTTCGGTAGGTCCGAGCGCCCGGACATCTATGTGGGCGGCGGTGTGCTCGCGGGACTGTGATGGCCAGGCTGCGACTTCGAGCACGGAGAATCCGGCCTGCGCCGCTCGCTGGACGATGGATTCCAAATCGCTGTGGGCCAGGCATGCGGTGAAGTAGCCGAGTTTCACGGGTACCACCCTTTCGAGAGAAAATCACTCTGTAGTGTGATGGGTACTTATAGTGACTATAAGTTCACTACTTCTGCGTGTCAACGATGAAACTTTGTCATTATTTATACATAAGCTGCCAAACTTCTGTTAAGCTGCGGCTATGCCTAGAGAAGATGGATCGCTTCAGCCGCAGCGGCCATGACCGACCCCGAGGCCCTGAGTCCACTGCTCCGGCACATCGCCAAGGGCTCCGCCACGACCCGCGCCCATCTGGCCCGGACGACCGGGCTATCTCGCAGCTCTGTGTCGCAGCGAGTAGACGCCCTGCTGTCGAATGGCCTGGTAATTGAGGACGGGACGGCCCCCTCGGACGGAGGGCGCCCGGCACTGCGGCTACGGATCAACGCGGAGGCAGGCCTGATCCTCGTTGCCGACCTTGGGGCGACGCAAGCGCGATTCGCGGTCAGCGATCTCGCCGGCGCCGAGCTAGCCAGTGGTGTCCAGGAACTGGTCATCGACCAAGAGCCAATCCAAGTGCTCGCCTGGGCCGACAGGCACCTAAGGGCCCTGCTGGATACTGCCGGCCGAGAAGCGCGAGACGTGCGCGCCGTCGTCGTCGGCATGCCCGCACCAGTGGAGTTCGGCACCGGAACCGCTGTCAAGCCGCCCCTCATGCCCCAATGGGACGGATACCCCGTGCCCGGATATTTCGCAGAGCGTTACGACGCTGACACCCTCGTAGACAATGACGTCAACCTCATGGCCCTCGGCGAGCACCGAGCCGTACATCCCGACCTCGAACACCTCCTGTTCATAAAGGTCGGGACCGGTATCGGATGCGGCATCATCGTCAGCGGCCAACTGCACCGCGGCGCCGACGGAGCTGCCGGAGACGTCGGGCACATCCGCGTTCCTGGCTGCGATACCCCATGCCGGTGCGGCAACAGCGGATGCCTTGAAGCCGTGGCCGGGGGGCAGGCACTGGCAAGCCATCTCACGGCAAAGGGAGTAGCCGCCGCGACCGTCCGCGACGTAGCACGCCTAGCCGCACACGGCAACACACTAGCCCGGCAGGAAGTGCGGGCTGCAGCACAGCACATCGGCGAGGTGCTCGCCGCCGTAGTCAGCTTCGCCAACCCTTCCGCCATCATCGTCGGAGGAGCGCTGGCCCAGCTCGACGAAGTACTGCTGTCCGGGATTAAAAGCGGAGTCCACGGCGGAGCGCTGCCACTCGCCCAGCGATCACTCCGCATCGGAGCCAGCGTCCTCGGCGAGCGAGCTGGCACGGCCGGCGCCATCGCGCTAGCCCAGGAACGCGTGCTCTCAGAAGAGGGCATCGCGAACCTCCTCCGCATCCGCAGGTCAGGGTAGCTCTGGCCAGCCCGGCGAGCCCATCGGCCGACGGGCCCGAATCGCTGCAGAAGCCGGGGGTCGGGTTGCGGAGGCTTTGGCGCGCCCCTCCGGCCAGCCGGTGGGGCGGGACACAAATGCACGGCAAGCACGGGCGCCTTTGCGATGTGCGTGAGGATCGTGTCGCGCCGATGTAAAGGTGTATCTGAGCCTGGCCCGCCTGGTCACCAAGTTCTTCGGATAGGCGCAGAGCCTGCCCAGGTGGGCGAGGGCCTCGCCGAACTGGCCCAGCCAGCGGCAGGCGCGGCTGAGGCCGGTATAAGCCCTTGCCTGCCCATTGCGGTCGCTTTGGCGCCGAGCGGCGGCCAGCGCGATCTGATGCGTGTCCGCCCAGTCACGCCAGTGTCCCTGCCGCTCGAAATAGTGGACCATCGTCCACGGAAGCTCTGTCCAGCCCGGTAGCGGCGCTGAACTGGATGGCCGCTAGCAGTACGGGGTACTCGGCCTAGAACCAGAGCCAGGCCGGTGTTATGTGCGTGCAGCGCGGCGGCGATCCTTACTGCCTCGGCCGCCGCGCGGTGCCGGTCACTGGTCCGCCTGGCCCGCTGGGTGATGGCGAATGCGTGATCTTCAGTTTGGGTGTCGAGCCAGGGACGTTAGCAGGCGGCCATCGAGGAGCTCGATCACCCACCGATAGAGCAAGAAGCCGAGTTCGCTGCGCTGGTAGGCGTGGCTACTGGGGTCTTCGGCCAGCGCGATCTGTGGGAACGCGCGGTGCAGCGCTGCCCATAGCGGTTCGAGCCGGGCGTAGGTGCGGGCACGCCAGCGGCGGCGCAGCGGGGTGGCCACGATCGGTCCCCACACCGGAAGCGTGGCACCGATGACGCAGATAAGGATCGCGGTGCTGGTCAGCGTGATCTCGAATCCGCACTGGGCCGGTGCCACCGGTGAGGTGCAGTGATAATCGGTGCCCAGCGGTGACTGGAGCGCGGCGGCCTCGGCGATGACGTAAATGACCTTCTCAGCCAGGTAGATCAGGCCGAGCATGCTGCCTGCCGCGAGCAGGCGCAAGCCAAGACGGAGATAGCGGCGCTCGCGGGCGAGCTGCGCATACCGCCAGGACAAGCTCAGGAGTTCCGCTAGGGGGGTGCCCAGGAATGCGATATAGATCGCGATGTAGATCAGCAGTACCGGCCGGGTCCGGTACAAGATGCCGAAGTCGCCGAGGCGCCGTGGCAGCGGCGCCGCGGTCATAAAGCTCACTGCCATCACGATGAGCGATACGACCAGGAGCTGGAACCTGCGGCGGATCCTGGGATAGGCATCAGCCGGGGAATAGCTGATGGTCAGCTGGAGGGTGAGCAGCGCGAACGCGGCGATCAGCACGCTGAGGTTGCTGAGCAGGCGGCCGAGCTGTGGGTAAAGGTGGTCTGCATCGATTTGCGCCGTGTAGGACAGCAAGAAGCAGGCCATGGCCAGCGCGACGAAGACGACGATCAGCAGGTACTGGCCGGACTGGTGGCCGGACCTTCCGCTGTCGGCGGTCTTGATGACGGCGGCGAGTATGGCCAGCGAGCCGATGGTGAGGAATACCGCGTCAATCACGGGTCAGTTCCATCGTCGCCCCGGGCCGAACGCGGACTCTACCCGGCACATCCTGGCCTCGGCTTCCGGGCTGGCCGGGGCATGCAGGTCCAGTGTGATCCGCTCCATGAGCAAGGAGGCGAATGCTTCGGCCTCTTCTTCTTCGGCATCGGTGTAGCCGGAGCGAGCGAGCATGCTCCGGATAAGTTCCTGGCTGAGGTCGGGGAACAGCAGGCACGCGAACTCGCTGTCGCTGACCGGGACCTGGTGGTGGCCGAAGACCATGTGACCGGTCTCGTGGCCGATGATGTGCAGCTGATGAAGCTTCGTAGTGTCCTGCTCGTAGAAGATGTAGTCTGCCCCGGGCAGCGCGATCCACAGGCCCGAGCACTCTGGTGTCGTCTGGACCGGCACGAATTGAGTGCTCGACGCCGCTGATACTCCAGGCTGGTACGGAACTGCTCCAGGTCGAACGGATCCGAGACGCGCAGAGCCTTGATTCTGTCGTGGCAGCGCTGGCGGAGTTGCTGGTCTAGCATTCCGCTCACCTCCCCCGAGGGTGGGCTGTTACCTTGCGGTTTGGTTGACCGGCTGAGGGGATGGATGTCTACCTTCACACGTGGCGCTTGAAACTCTTTGTGTATAGCTTGTCACTTAATGCAGTTTCCCGCCAGTGTGATAACTCTGTGGGCAGCTGTCTGTGTAAGCCGAGGGCGATGACGGGATGGCCAGGGCGCTCTGCGGGATGCGATCACCGCCGTGCGGAGGCGTTCCACGACCGGTGGCGGGGTGTCTCCGGTCACCACTTCGAGCATGGGCTTCGACATGGCGCGATGCCCTGAGCGGCTTTCCAGGTGCGGAACGGAGCCGGTTCATGTTGCGCGGAAAATGCTTGAGAAGGAAGCGTGCGTCGCTGCGCCGCCGGTAACGCGACCCTGCGGCATGCTCTACGCCCAGAAAGTTTCTGGCCCGGGAGTGGAATCGGCGGGGAAGCATGACATGTAAGAAGGTTGCCAAGCTCCGTGTCGTTCCTGCGCGCCGCGGATCCCCGATGGACCGTCGGGGGCGGTCTTGTGACGTAAGGAGGCGTCGCTACATGGCAAGTTCATACCGGCTCGCGTTCCGTGGTGCATAGGGCGCGGCCAGATGTCCGAATCCACCTTCGACGACTATAGCGATGCCGAGGTCGTGGCGATGTTGCGCAAGCACGAGTTCCATGGGCCGATCTGGGATCACTACGCCGGATACCTGTGCCGGTACGGGCTATCGGTTCTCACACCATGGGTCAGGAGCAAACGGATCTTCATCGAGATGAGAAGGAGGGGGATCAGGTGCTGCGGCCCAGTGGTGATCGATGATCAGAGCGCCCGGGACCTAGCGACCGACGCAACCGTTCACGCGATAATCCCGTTCCAGGCGATGCTGAAGAACGACCAGTGGGATCCGCACGGCCCGGCGACCTTAGCGCACGCGTTCATCATCGGCTGCCTTCAGCAGTTCCCTAACGTTTACCGGGCTTGGCTGCGCCGCAAGTTCGGGACGGAGCTTGAGAGGCTGGAGTTCCTGCCGGGCAACGACGAGGTAGCCGGGCGCCTCGAAGAGCAAGCGCGTGAAGACCCGCTGCGGGCATTGTTCGGTGGTGATCCGGAAAGGATCTTTATCGCCCGCGAATGCCAGCGGGACCTGCTGGCACTCCTGCCTGATGAACTCAGGGCCGTGATCCAGCTCGTCGTTCAGGGCTACACGTTCACGCGGGCCGCGAAGGTTCTTGGCGAGGACCCCGAGAAGCTTCAGGCGCGGCTGTATCGGATCCGTCCCCGGCTTTCGCAGCTGTGGGAAGCACGCGACGGTGACCCGGATTTCTAAGGTCAGCACCCCGGTAAAGCCGTAGGCAAAATGTGGAGGTACATGTGGACCAGAAAGAAGAAGGGGTCAGCCCGGTGGAGCTGCGCGAACTCAAGCAGCTTCTTGCGCGCTCGTCCCTAGCAGCGGGCCTGTATATGCCCGGAGATGACACGGTTCCCGCTGTGCGCGTCCAGCAGACTGCCATGAAGGCGAAGGAACTGTCACTGATTCGGTATGCGGTAGGTATCGAGCTCGTGCCCGGACGCATCGTGGGAGTGCTCATCAACGAGCATGGCACTCGGCTAGCTGACGAGCAGCTTGTGTTGGCTGACATGGAGGTCCAGACGGTTGTCTCCGGGGCTGCGTCGGTGACTGCCGCTCTCGTGGACGCTGTCCCGTCCGCGAGGGCCGCCTGCGGGCGGGTGGCGCTTGGCTTCCAGCTCGGCGGGCCGGTTGACACGACGACCGGGACGGTGCTGTTTTATCACAAGGCCCCACCTCGCATGCCAGGGCCGATCCAGGACATCAGGTGGCCGGATAAGCAGCCGCTAAGCCGGATGCTTGAGGATGCCACTGGCTTGCCTAGCTTTATCGAGAACGACGCCAACGCCTATGCCCTCTTCCAGCTATGGTTTGGTGCCGGGCATGAAACGTCACGGTTCGCTGTCGTATTGATAAACGAGGGAGTGGGCGGCAGCCTGGTCATCGATGGCCGCTTGTTCGACGGCCCTATGGAGCTCGGAAATCTGAGCGTCCTCCCCGACAAGGTCGACAATGCCCGCCCCTGCGATTGCGGTGGCATAGGCTGCCTGGAAACGACTGGCGGTATCCACGGCATCTTGGAAAACGTCTACAAGTACGCCCACCGAACGGTGGACAACGTAGTCGATGCCGCAGCTTTGGCTGAACGGTATGACACACGGGGAGCTGCGGAAGCATTCAGAGTCGCTGGTCATGCCAACGCCAAGGGCATCGGCATTATCATCAACTTCGCCCGTCCCGAGCAGGTCGTCGTCTACGCACCCCAGGTGATGACCGAACATGGCCGCGCGGCGGCCGCGGAGTTCTTGACTGAACTCGGAGAGTTTTTCTCCTTCTGCCACCCTGCCCTCCACGGCAGCGCCAAGCTGCGGATCGAACCAGTGCGCCCTTATGACGGGGCACACGGCGCTGCGCTGCTGGCACTGGAACGCTGCTTCGATATCCTCCCCGAAAACGCCGCCGCGCCCGTAGGGAAACCGCAGTGACACAACCTCTTGCTGGCGGCTCAGATGACCAGTGGGCCATAGGGTTCGACGTCGGCGGCACCAAAATCGCCGTCGGCGTCGTGGCCGGTAACCGCATCATCCACCGCCAGCAGATTCCGGTCACACCAGACGTGGACGCCGCGCTCCCCACCGTCCTCGCCGATCTAGCCCGCGATCTTCGAGTTCGGTACCCGGCCATCGCTGCCATCGGCGTGGGCGCCGCCGGGATGATCGACTGGCCGACCGGCCACATCCGCTGGGCACCGAATAACACCTACTGTGACCTGCCGCTGCGACAGGCCCTCGCAAGCGAAACGGGGCTCCCGATCGTGGTGGAGAACGATGCTAACGCCGCCGCTTGGGCTGAAGCGCGCGCCGGAGTCGGCGTTGGCCATTGCGACATCATCGTTCTGAGCGTCGGCACGGGCATCGGCGGCGGGATCATCCTCAACGGCGCGCTGCAGCGCGGTCAGACCGGTATAGGCGGTGAGGTCGGGCATCTCATCGTCAACCCCGACCGCGGGCACCGCTGCGGATGCGGCGCTACCGGCTGCCTGGAGGCCATGGCATCAGGCACGGCTCTGGGTCGGCTCGGCCGCGCAGCCGCAGCCGCTGACCCCGGCGGGATGATCGCCGCTTTGGCTGACGGTGGGCGAATCACCGGCGAAACCGTCTTCTGCGCAGCCAGCCACGGCGACCAGGTCGCTTGCCAGCTTTTCGCGGAACTTGGCTACTGGCTTGGCATCGGGATCGCCTCGCTGGTAGCCCTCTATGATCCAGAGCTCGTGGTTATCACCGGCGGCCTAGTCGCGACCGGAGAGCTTCTGCTCGATCCGACGCGTACTGCCTTCGAGCGTTTCGTGTTCGCCCGGGACCGCCGTTCGCTACCCGCCATCGTCCCCGCTCAGCTAGGCGCTGATGCGGGGATTATCGGTGCCGCGCTCCTTTCCCTCGAGGCATCCGGCACCACGCAGTTCCGCCGCATGGAATGCCACCGGGTCGCGGAAAGCAACTCCACCTCATCCAGCGAAGCAATGCGTTAGCACGCCCGCGTTTCTCATTTATAACGGCTAGAACGAATGATGCCGCTGCGTGAGCATCCTCACATCAGCACCCAGATGTCGGAAACCTTGGCGACATCCGACATGTAAAAGGCATCCACCACCCCTGAGGTGAGCAGAGGCGGACTCGCCGCACCTGGCGCCGAAGGGACGGTGGGTCGTCACAACTGGTGCAACGCACTGGCCGGACCGACGCCGCTCCTGATGTCCGCGTCGCTTCTTTCACAAGAGCACGGCGATACGGGCATAAGACGGAACCCAGGCCACCCACCCAGGCTGCCTGAAGTCGGCCATAGGACGCGATATCCGCAAGCGGGAAGGTACTTAGCAATGTCGCCAGCCACACACGGCACTGCAGCCGTTGCAGCGTCCGCCGCCATTCACACCGCCAGTATCCGGGCGCTCACCCTGTCCGCTGCCAGGATGAGCTCGTCCTGGCACCAGCCGGGTCTGACGACCCGGATACAAGGCGACATCGCCGGTCAGCCGCTGCAGGACATCTTCGGCAACTACGCGGCCTATGTCACCGGCATTTTGCTCATTGTCGTGAGCATCCTCATCATTTGGGCCTTCCAGCGCGGACAGCCGATCGAGCTCGGGCCGGTCAAGATTGGCCGCCTCCGCGGGAGGACCTCCCGCCAGCCACCGCGCAAGGAGACAGGAGCCGACCAGCACATGCTCCCCGCCGCGAACCCCGAAGACGTCACCAGGATCTATGACGTTAGCAACGCGGCGCAGTTCTACGGCGCTATCGCCGTCAACTACGACCAAGGCAACAGCGTCAACTTGCTCGCTACTCATATGGAAGTCATCGCAGTGGTCAGCCGGACCCGCGAAACCAAGCCCAGTGCGCAGATTCTCGACCTGGGCGGCGGCACTGGCCATGCAGTGGCCACGCACTTCTTCAACGACAGCTGCATCCGGTGGACATATGTCGATTTCAGCCCGGCAATGGTCGGCCAGCTCCAGCAGCATCTCGCAGGGCGGCCGCTCTACGAGAACCTCCAAGTCTACGTCGAGGACATCAACCAGGTCTACCGGCGCCTCCATGGAAAGCATTACGACATCGTGCTACTGAACCTGGTCTGCTCCTCCATGCCCGAGCCACCCAACTTCGCCCGGCTAGCCCAGCTCATTAGCCCGGACGGGTTGCTCATCGTCAGCGACATTAACCCCCAGTACACCTATGCCCACCCGTACTTCAAGGGCACCACTGCAGAAGGCGCCAAAGTGGCGCTGAGTACCCGAGCAGTCGAGCCCCTCGACGTGCTCGCCCGCGCGCGGGACGCAGGACTCCAGCTAGCAGAGATGAAGAAGATCGGCGACGCCGAGCTGAGTTACTCATATATTGCCGTCTTCGCGAATAGGGTGCATCCAGGCGGCAACCACCAGGGCCAAGTCGGCCATCTCCTCCCCACCTGAAAGCGGCCGCATCTTCCCTTCGGCTACGTCATGCGGCGCTGCCCGGTCCGGGGATCTGCGCATCGCTTCCCTTTTCCTCGCGGGTGTCCTCAGCTGGGCCTGGGGAGTATGACGTTCCCTGAGTCGGGCCCGATACTGCGTGCTCGGCCCCTGTTAACTCAAGGCCCGAGGGTATTCTCTGGGTGTGATCGGCCCCGTTGGGCGGCAGGGTCGGGGGGCACCTTGGGGGGGCAGAATGGCGCTTGCGGCCGCCAATCCCGGCTCGCTGCCGCTAGCGCTAGTTAACGTTTTACCAGCTCAATGCCTATGCTGACCTCCGTGATACCGTTTGGCTGGAGCTGATAAGGAAGAGGTCCCTGGTTCAAGTCCAGGTAGCCCCACCAGCAGTTTTCCGGGCGGTCGACTCGCCTGGCCCTAGATGTGGTCCTACGGTTTGTAGGGCCGAATGCGTGAGACCCCCCGGGGGCCCGATCCCCGGGGGTCTCCGTTTGTCTGTAGCGTTTCGGTGGTCAGGCGGCTTCCCGTGTCGTGTCGTCCTCGTCCTGGACGTAGAGGCGGCTGACGGCCTGGTTCATCGCCTTGAGGATGGCGGCCCGGTCCTGGGCGAACAGGTGGCCGTAGATGTTCTTGGTGGTCTCTATCCGGCTATGCCCCATCTGGTTGGCCACCTGCATGTCTGTCGCGCCTGAGGCGATCAGGAGCGAGGCGCAGACGTGCCGAAGCTCGTGGGCGGTGTACTTGACGATGCCGTCCTTGTGGGAGGCGGTATAGCCCTGAGCCAGGGCCAGGTAGCGGCGCCACATCGCGTAGCCGAGGTATCCGCCGCGCTCGCCGTTGATCAGCCTGGAGTACATCCGGCCTTCCGACTGTTCGCGTGGAGCCGCGTGGCGTTGCACGAGGCGCCGCACCGCGGGCATGGCTATGTCTGGGATGGCGACGACCCGCTCGGCGGCCCGCGTCTTCATATCCGCGCGGATATCGCGGCGCCCGCCTGATTCGCTCGCCGTCCGGTCCACGGTGATCCACTGGTCGTCGAGGTCGACGCTCTCGATCGGGACCGCGACAGCTTCTTCCCAGCGGAGCCCGGTGAAGGCCATGACCATCGCGACATCGCCGAGGCCCGGCTTGAAGTGGTCGAGCGCCTCGGCCAGGCGAAGCACCTGTGGAATGCTGGGGATAAGTATCCGCCGCCTGGTCGAAGCGCCCCAGCCGGTACGCAGCTCCAGGGCGGGATTTACGGGGACGATGCGTTCTTCCCGTGCCCATGCGAACAGTCGCCGTAGAACCGCCGCTACGGTGCTCTTGGTGCCCGGTGACGCGGAAGTCCCGTCTTGCAGAGTCAGGCCGCGCACGGTCTCGTTGAGTTCCGGGAGATCCAGGTCCCCGATCCACGCGTTGCCGAGAACCGGAAGGATGTAGATGTTCAGGCATGACCGTTCTTTGGCCAGTGACGACTTTGGCCGCGGGGAGTTCATGAGGGCCCGGCGTCGCGCCTGGTCGAGGGCGGATAGCCAGCGCATCCGATCGGCCACAACGTGGAGCAGTCTTTGGCTGACGGGCATGTGGTCGGGGTCGCCCGGCTCGACATGTTCCCAGGTGTATCGGCTGGGGTCGGTTGCCGAAATTCCGAGCATCTCAGTAAGCCATGCCTTGCGGTCACCGCGGTGGTCGGCCAGCGTCTTACCGGACCACTTGCGCGAGACCAGGACTCGGCGTCCTGCGTAGCCGAGATACTCCGGGCGGTGTGCCTTACCCTTGCAAGCGCCGGGGTGCAGGCCCGGCCGGGCGTTCTTGGGCTGGATGCCGTAGCGGAGCCAGTTCGCGCAGGTGGGTGAGCAGGGTTCGTAGCGGAGCGTGTCGGCGAGCCGGTCGCCGTGTGCGGCCTGGTCGCCGGTGGCGGCGTGGTGGCAGTCGGCGAGTTGCTTGGTCAGGTATTTGGTGAGGTAGCCGATGCAGCGACTAGCGTCTTTCGTTCCAGCGAGCCTACGCCGACGACCGCGAGCGACCCTCGTCTGACTCGATGCGTCACTTATGGCCGTGAGCCTGCTCATATCCCTTAGCTGTACATCTCAAAGCTGCCCAACGCTGCCGAGTTCAGCCTTACTGGATCAAGGCGGCGTCGCTCCGCGCCGCCGCGCACGCGCCGGGCGTGCGGCCCTGGCGGGCCGACCCGGCGCGGTGTCGGCGGATCTCTCGGCCCGATTTCGCAGCAGATCTACCGGCGCGCACCGGCTACGTATGGTCATCTGCCTTTGGCGGTACAGCATGTGCGAGCTTGTCAGCGAGGTAGTCGATGAACGGGTCCAGGCTGTCAGCCGGGATGTCCGGGTCACCCTCGAAGCCCAGCATCCGGACGAACCGCTCGCGAACAAATGCGGTACGAGTCTCGACTGAGTCGGCAGACGCGGGACCGGTCCAGAGGTAGATGTACACCTGTCTGCCTAGCCTGATGGCTTCCCGGAGTCGGCGGGGCTGTGACGAACCGCCCATGCCTGTGAATGCCATGACCGCCATCGGCATGATCGTGCGCCGGTAGTGCCGGTCGCCGTAGGCGAGGAGCTTAGTGTAGGGCTGACCCGCCTGCTTGGCCAGGTCGGCAGCCAGAAGCCCCGTTGCCGCATCAACGGCCCTCGCCGGTGACCTACGCCCCCACGCACGAGAGGGTCGGCGGCGAAGCTTCCCGTCGCGGCCCACGTGGCGCAGCAGGGTCCCCCCGTTGGCATGGACTGTGTAGTTAGAGAGTGGTGCGTACAGCCTGCGGTAAACACTGCGCGCCGCGTTGTTTTCATTGGCTGCGTCGATGGCCGTCACCATGCTCCACACGGACAGGTAACTACCGCTTGGAGTGCCGAGCCTCGCCACGCATTCTCGGATCACCTGCGCCGGAGCGAGGTCGGTCTCCTCAATGTAGGACAGCCCGTCGCCAAGCGCCTTGAGGTTATCGGCATGTAGCTTGGCTATAGCATCCGGAACCCGGAGGCAGTAAATGCCAAGGAGCAGCCCTTCCACGCTCGCCCGGGCCAGCATGGCCGCTGCCTCCCGATGCCGTCCACGGACAGCGCGGTGAGTCTCACGCTGAAGCCACAGGAGCCGGAACATCGCGAGCTGGGCAGCATCGGCACTACTGGACGTCATGCCCGCCCAGGAACGAAGGGTCACCAGCCGACGCGCTGCCAGCCGCATCCTGTACCTGCTGATCAGGTCAGGAGAAGGCAGCATCCCAAGAATCGCCGACCAGAGATATGGCGCAAACCGCGCCAAGAACCAAAAACGCCCCGTCGGCGGCAGCGGATCCTGAATGCCCAGGTCACTCAACGTCATGCATTCCATACAAACGCGTTGGCGGACTCCTCCATACTGATTTTCACTTAAGTGAAGAACATCGAAGCTAGTGCCCGTCACTTCCCGTGGTCGGACCCTGCCCATCCTGTCGCACTCCAGGACAGACCGGTCAAGCGGCGCCGCCGTGCGGAGGTGCGCACCGCAGCCCCCGCGCCTGCCGTGAGGGGGCATCATCGCGCATCAGTGGCCTAGTCACGGCCTCCGCGTCCAGCGTGCTTGCCACGCGCCCATTCATTGCTCGACGATATACTTCGTCCGACCCTGAATCGACCGCCACTTAGGGACTCGGGCCTATTAGGAAGAACGGCCGGACTTGGCAGGCGCTTGGGCTGGAGCAGGTATCCCAGGCTTGACGGTATGGCGGCGAGCGATCTTGCGTCTGAGCGACCGGAGCTTTCGGCGCCAAAACGCACGCGGAGGTCGAGGCAGGTAGGAAAGCTTCTTCACCGTTCGAGTCAGCTCAAATCGCAGCTCGCGCTCAGAGTCCCAGAAAGCATCGAACTCACCCTCGGCCAGATCCTCGTAATCGTGCGGACCGTATTTGAGCAGCTTCAGCCTGTACTGGTAGGAATCCCGGAACAAGTCGACAGTCGGGTCAGCATTCCTCGAAAGCGCGATGATCCGGTCAGCCACCCAGCTGACCCGGGAATTAACGAAATCGCGGAGAGCCCAGGTTGCTTGTCGCGCAGCCAGCTCCCGTTCCCGCAGCTCCCGCTCCACCTTGGCCTTGTCGTACTCGGGCCCGAACGCGAAGTTCTTCATCACGCGGACGGACTGCTGGGCCTCCCACGCCTCTTTTGCCAACTGCTCCAGGGAGGTGGTGAGCAGCTCGCCGAGATCGAGTACGTCCTTCACCCACCGCTCCTCCAGCTGCTTGCGGGTTTCCACGCGCGGCACAACGTAGAACTGGATCAGGAACTGCACCACGAACGCGGAGGCTGCACCAATCAGGTATGGGAGCAGGACTTTCATCTCTCACCACGTTTGGCGCTCGGGCCCTGATGGGCGTGCATCCATGTGCTCATGGTAACGAACAGCATACAGCGATTACTCACAGCGAACCGACCCCGATGTGCCGCTCCGTTTCCGCCGATCAGCACCGGTAGGCGAGTGATGCGGACCGCGGACCGTACGCTCGCCGCCTTGGTGCGGGAGCCTCATCCGCTGCCGATTATGTAGCCCTCCAGGACAGGCCGGTCAAGGGCAGCAGAGCTGTCGCTACGCGATGGCGCAAGCGCCACCCTTGACAGTCCTGTCCTTGCGGGCGGGTTTGGCAGCGATCGGACGAGGCCTCCTTAGGACTCATCCAGGCAACCGGCCCGCCCCCGGAGGGAACCATGGCGGCAACCCGCTTCCAGTGCACGCTCACCATCGCGAGTGGGCCCGCGTGCCAGTCGTACGCACGCGTGACGATCGTCGACTCGGAGGGTGCCACCGCCCGCGGATGCTCTCGGCATGCTGTCGCGGCACTTGACGGGATCATCGGTGCCTACGTTGATTGGGAGGATTCCAGAGGTCTCAACGAGTGGGAGCGCCAGGCCCTTGATCTGTCTGAGGAGCGGAGCCAGCTCGCGTGGAATTCCGTCGGTTCAGAGCTGGCCCCGCGGCCCTAGAACTGGCCCTACGTTGGCCCTAGGATGGCCGGGTCAACGCGGGGGAATGCAGGGGAATCGGCAGGGTCAGTCCATCTGGATTGGCAGGTCAGAGGCACGATAGCGCTACCTGGTCGGCAGGATCGACACCCTGATAAGGAAGAGGTCCCTGGTTCAAGTCCAGGTAGCCCCACCAGCATGAACGTTGTCAGAGGCCCTACCTCCTCGGTGAAACGGGGGGCACTTTGGGGCGTGGCGAGGCCGTTCAGGCGTCGGCGAATAATCGTTCGGCTGATCCATGACGGCGGATCGCTGACAAGTGCCGGATAGGGTACTCGGCGCACTCAGCTTGAGGTTCTGCGGCTATGTGGGTGAGATGGCCGTATGGAGATCCGCGAACTCTCCGCTGACGAACGCCCTGAGATCAGTTTGCCGATACAGGCGTATGCGTTCCAGGCGTCACCTGCAGATGACCGGCTCGCCGAGACCCTGCGTAACAACCAGCAGTATTACGCCGGTAACGTGACGCTTGTGGCGGAGGAGGACGGCGTCCCCCTGGCCGACGCCTCAGCGATTCCGATGCGGCAGAACGTCCGCGGGATCGTCTTTCCGATGGCCGGCATAGCCGGAGTGGCGACATTGCCGCTGGCCAGGCGCCGCGGGTATGCGCGTGCGCTGGTTACTCAGTTGCTGGGCCAGATGCGAGATGCAGGACACGTCCTGAGCCCTGTATCCGTTCCGGCCGTCGTTCTACCAGCGTTTCGGCTTTGTCGGGCTGCCAAGGACGCGGACGGTCCGGTTTCCGCCAGAGTGCCTCACGGATCTGATGCGTGCCGAACTGCCGGGTGAGGTCACCTGCGAGCCGGCTAAGGCCGGCTATCCCGCATACCGCGAATTCACCCAGCGGCTACTGCGGGAACAGCATGGCTTCTCCGTGCTGCCCGATTACAGGACCATGGAGTTGAGGGACGCCCGCGACCGCTGGCTCGTAATGGCCCAGGCCGACGGTGAGGTGATCGCAGCGACGACATACCGGATCACCGGGCACGCGGGCGTACTGGCCGCCGACGACATGCTGACCGCTAATCCCCTTGGGCGAGCACTGCTGCTGCAGTTCTTCGCCCGCCATGTCGACCAGGTCCGCGAGGTCGAGGTCCAGGTCCCCGCAGGGGAACTACCCGAACTATGGGCGACCGATCTGACGGCGGTGACGCAGGCGAAAACGTCGTTCCCGGACTCGCCAGCACCAATGGCCCGGGTCCTGTCCCTGACCTCGCTCGCCGGGCTGCCGACCAGTCCGGAACGTGTCACCGTGGAGATCACCTCGGACCCCTACATAGGCGGCCGGTATGTGCTGGATGGCAGGTCCGGATCGCTCGAGATCACCCACGACGCCGCGGCCGGAACCGGCGCTACCCTGACGGCCGCGGGACTATCCGGCCTCGTCTACGGCGTTCTCGATCCAGACGAGGTGGTGGTACGCGGGTTCGGCGACATCCCCCGCGACACGGCAGCGGCACTACGCGGACTGTTTCCCCGCCGCCAGCCCTACCTATTTGCGAGATTCTGAAGCCAGGATCATGCCAGATGCCTCGGCACCGTGGTCCCACCGTGCCGCAGCCGTTCTATAGCCTGGGCAGTCGCGGCCGTATCGGGATCATCTTCGCCCAGAAGTAGTCGGCGTGCATCAAGGACTTCGTGGTAAAGCTTGAGCGCTACATCGTGGCGTCCCTGCGACGCGATCGTCCACGCCAGCTCATGCGTCGCTGTCAAGATGTCAGGGTGGTTGGGGCGGAGCAGGTGGCGGCGGGCCTCAAGGACCTCACGGTAGATCGATTCGGCTTCAGCCCAGCGCCCCTGGATACCGGCAGTCCAGGCCAGCTCGTGACGAGTCCACAGGGTACGGGGATGCTCGTCGCCGAGAACTCTGCGCCTGGCAGCAAGGATCCCCACCAAGGCGTGCTCGGCTTCCCGTCCCCGCCCCTGGTTGGCAACAGTCCAGGCCAGTTCGTAGCGCGACATGAGGGTGTCCGGATGCTCGTTACCCAGAAGGCGGCGGCGGACATCGAGCACTTTACGGTAGGCGGTCTCGGCTTCGGCCCAGCGCTCCTGGCAGGCTGCGATCCAGGCGAGTTCATGCCGCGTCCAGAGCGTGTCAGGGTCCTCTGGGCCGAGGATCCGCTCGCAACTTGCCGCGATCTTGCGGTAGACCGGCTCGGCTTCTCGCGGCTCGTGTAGGTACACAAGAAACCACGCCAGGTGGCGTTGGACTCTGAGACTGGCTGGGTCATCATCGGGAAGATGAGGCAGCTTGTCCAGAGCATCCTGGGCAAGGCGCCGAGCCTCAGCCACGAAGCCGTAGGAATAGTAAGCCCAGGCGCACCTCGTCGCCACCCATATCAGGTCACGAAGACGCGCGTCATCAAGCTGGTCGCCAACGGTCTGGAACAAGGCGTGTACATGCGGTCCGTGGACAATGAAGGTGGGCCAGTTCGCTGACTGCTCAGCGTCAAGCTGGCCAATCGCGCCGACCAGAAGGTCTACTGATGTACAGCGGATGAGTGCCGCGTCAGTTAAGGGGTCATCGTCTGCTCGCAGATGCGTGCGGCTAACGTCGGCAATGACCGGATGCAGTACCACGTCTCGCGGGCCTGCTCCTACGTTCTCCGTCCGGGTGAATTCGATCAAGCTGAGGTGCCGTAGCTGTTGCAAGCTCTGCTCAAGTTCGTGCTGCATATCGGCGTCGCCGACGGAACCAAGGATGCCCCGCAGGTCCTGTGGCCTGAGCAGGCCGCGCGGAATCGGGGTCGGGGATGCGTAGCAAGACAGCAGCCGGAGCAACAGGCGTGCCTGCGGCACGCCCCTACGGCTCAAGTCGTCCAGGGAGATCTCGAAGGTCCGGATCGGGATCTCCCTCGCGCTGGCTGACGTGCGCAGTTCCGGTGCCTGCGTCAGCATCCGGGGAGTCTTCCGCGGATGATCTAGTTCCACCTCGTAGTCACGGAACGATGTCACTGATGCCGAATCCGATCCCAGGTACGAACCCGCCGTCCGCAGAACCAGCGGTAGGCCACCGAGCCGCCGCGCGAGCGAGTGTGCTTGGGAAACGTCACCAGCGTGCGGCGCTCCGTCCAAGAGCACCTGCGTTGCGTCGGCGTCCTCCAGCGGGCCAACCTGCACGATGCGCGCGTGCCTGCCCCAACACGATGGGTCGCCGGTGCGACTGGTAACCACCACCAGGCCGCGCTTGGTGGAACGCAGCCATCCCGTGCTGTCTGCGGGCGTCCCAGCGCTGCCCCCGGAGGAACGCGTGCCGATCACGACCGGCATCGGCCGCGCCAGTACTGAGGGATCGTCAGCGTTGTCGAATATGAGCAGCCATCTGTGCCGGGCTCTGTGCAGCAGCCGCCACAGCCGGTCAGGCGCATCGGTCTTGCCGGTACCGATCGCCTCGACGTCTGCTGCGGCAGCCGCCAACTGCCGCGCCACAGTCGCTAAGGCGCCGGTCAGGCTCGACGGGTCGGTGGCAGACACGAACCAGACGTCGGTGTGCCGCCATCGGGTTCGAGTGCGCTGGACTTCCTCGGCAAAGGCCGAGGCGATGGTCGATTTCCCGGCGCCGCCCATCCCGGTCAGGACCACGAAGTCACCGGACGGCCTGCGCAACAACTGGCCCAACACCGTCAGTTCCGCATCCCTGTCACGCACAAAGGACGGCAGAAGTCCTGTCGGCACGACCACGGGCAAGGCGGTTACCTGTCCCGCATCCGGCGTACCGGTCTGCTCATGGAGGCGCGGCAGCAAGAAGACGACGGCCGTCCAGGCGAATCCGCACACAGCCACGGCTGCCCCGTCAATCTCCGCGACGAGAGCATGGTCAGGAGACAGTCCCAATGCGGCCAGCGCGACAGCAGCCAGCACAGCTACGGCAACCAGAACGGCAAGCGGAATCGACCGCAGTCGCCCCCTGTAGGACACAGCGCACAGTGTGCCACCAATCAAGCCATGTTGGCGAAGAACCGGACAGAATAGTCGTAGGAACCTCCGCTGGATGGCATGGCGAGCTGATTAGCGCTCAGCCGACAGCGGGCCGGCCCGGCGTACCGGGGGCGACTATCCCGAAATGATGAACCGCTTCTAGCGGTTAGCTTGCTCCTCGGTCGGGGAGGAGCGAATGCGCGTGATACGACTTCCGAGGTCGGCACCGCCTGGTAGTGACGCTCGGCGGCGTCTATCACTTCGCTGGTTACTTCCTCGGTCTTCCAGTCATAGCGAGCGGTGTAGCGGGCGCACAGGCGGGCGGCTTTGCGGGCCGACTTTGGTTAAATCCTGAGAGGCCCAGGTGGGCTTGACCTGGGGAGACCTGCTCACTACCCGGCATACCGGGGGTAAGTCGTCCCCGGCCTGGGACTGTGCACCACCATAAGCTGGCGGTTTAGTGTCTGCCGCCGAGCACGGCCTGAAGATAGCTGCTTATCGCTGGTGCGGGCGGGTCCGTTAGGGGGATGTCCCAGCCGCAGATGCCCTCGGGATCGAGGGTGACGTGCAGCCCGTTGATGCCGGGTACGACGCGCGTGGATTGGCTGGCGCGGTCGAGTTGGCGCTGGAGCCAGACAGCTTGCGCGATCCGGTAGGCGGGAGCGGAGTAGGCGGCATCGTAGTGCTGGATGATCACGTCACGGGGCTGGAGCGCGGTGACGATCGGGAGCACGTCTCTGCTTTGGAGGTGGCACACTGCTGCGCGGGCAGGGTCGGTGCTGAGGTTGGACGCGTCGGCGTGGGCGATGACCAGGGTCACGTCGGGGAGTATGTCCGCGACTGCCTCTAGCAGGCCGTCGGCGAGAGTGGTGTCAGAGGTATGCCAGATGCCGCCGGCCGAGGTAGCGAAGGCCAGGCCGATCGCGGCTCGGTGGCGTCCGGCTTCCTCAGTGTGCGCGGCGGGGACAGCGTGAACGGTCAGGTCGCCGACCTTGACGGCGAGTTCCCCGTGCCCTTCGGTGGCGGGGTGGGCGAGGGTGATCACGTCGGCCATGCCGCCGGCGTGGTAGGGCGAGAACGCGGTGAACCGGGCCGTAGTGGTCGGGTTGGCGAGCAAGAGCTTGCGGGGACTGCCGGGGGCGGCGTGGCTGGCCATTGCCTCCAGGCAGGGGATGATCCCGGTGTAGTGGTCGGGGTGGAAGTGGGTGCAGGCGACCGCATCCAGCTCGGTCCAGGAAAACCATGTCCCGTGGGCGGTGGCGAGGATGCCCAGGGCGGCCGGGCCGGGGTCGACCAGGATGCTGGTGGCGGGGGTGCGCAGCAGGTATCCGCCGGCTCCGCCGGCGAGCATGCCGTAGCGGCAGCCGAGCGCGCCGAGCAGCACGACCTCCGCCGTGCCTGGAGCGGCGCGGGTGACCGGCCGGGTGAGCGCGCCGGGCTGGTGCATCGCGACGTCGGCGTCGTCGGCGGCTTCCAGGATCGCGGTTAGCTCCGCGTCACTGGCGCTGCGCAGCTTGTACGCCAGGTCAGCTTCGTGGCTGGCCGGGTCTCCTGGTGACTGTGTGACGGTGGGCTGTCCGGTCATGGACAACCTAGTATGCCGGTCCCAGCCGTCCGGCGCTGGTTAACGCCACGGCGCGGCGCAGATCACGCTGCGGCCGACGCTTAGGGTCAGATGCGGGCGGGCTGGCGGATGGCGACGCGTACAGCGGTGATCACGCGGGTCTGCTGCCGGGCGGTGAGCGTTACCGACGATGGCAGGTGGAGGGCATCGCGGCCGAGTTGCTCGGCGACCGGGCATGGCCGCGGCGCGCAGCCGTGATGTGCGCCGGTCAGGTGCAGCGGTGTCCATGGCGGCCCGGTCTGGATGCCGTCAGCGGCGAGGCAGGCGCCGACCTGGCTGGCGGTGGTCCCGGTGATATGCGGGTTGATGGCGATGGTGGCCAGCCAGCGGGTCGCGGTGGCCCACGGGGCTTGCTGCTGGAACATCAGGCCGTCCAGTCCGGCCAGTTCCTGGACGTACCGGGCGTGGATGCGCTGCTTGGCCGCGATGAGCTGGCCGGCGCGGTCAAGCTGGGCGCATCCGACTGCCGCGTGCAGGTTGGTCATCCGGTAGTTCCACGCGGGCTCGCCGTGCCGGTACTTGACCGGGTTGTCACGCGCCTGGTTGATCAGGTACCGGGCACGGGTCGCGGTGTGCTGGTCGTTGGTGAGGATGGCGCCGCCGCTTCCGGCGGTGATGAGCTTGTTGGCGTTGAAGCTCACTGCTGCCAGGCCGCTGCCCCCGGCCGGGCGGCCCCGGCAGGCCGCGCCGAGTCCTTGAGCAGCGTCTTCCACCATGGCAATCCCGTGCCTGCTGGCAACAGCACCGATGGCGTCGAGGTCGGCGGGATGGCCGAGCAGGTCAACTGGGGCGACCGCGGCGACTCCCCGGCCGGTAGCGGGATCGGTCAGCCGGCTGCCTTCGAGGCGGCAGTGCCGGGTGAGGAAGTCCTCCACCAGGTCGGGGTCTAGCTGCCAGTACTGCGGATCGATATCCAGCGCTGCCGGGTGCCCTCCGGCGTGGCGGACCGCGTTCGCGGTCGCGACGAACGTCCACGCGGGCACGATGACCTCATCACCGGGACGGACTCCCGCCAGCAGGAACGCGATGTGCAAGGCAGCGGTTCCGCTGCACGTAGCGACCGCGTACCGGACCCCGGCCAGCTCCGCCACCCCGGCCTCGAACCGGGCCAGGAAATCACCCGTCGGCCCGGCCTGTCCTGCGGCGATGGCCTGGGCCAGGTAGCCGGGCTCATTGCCGGACAGGTCAGGGACGCACCACGGCACCCGGTCAGGCCGCACGGCGGCCTTCCAGCGCGGGATGACCATCCAGCACCCCAGCCGACAGCGCATCAGCCAGTTCCGTGATGCCGCCAGCGAGGGTGCGGGTAGCGGTCCAACCGGTCGCGGCGGTCAGCTTGCCGGTGCTGATCCGGTAATCACGCTGGTCGCCCGATGTCGGGGTGATGTCGATCTGCACGCCGGGACCACTGGCCGAAGCAACCTGGCGGGCCACGTCAGCGAGCTGCCGGTTGTCGGCGGAGCCGACATTGAACACTTCCCCGGACACCTGCACGGCCGGCGCCTGGACGACGGTAGTGATGGCATCGGCCACGTCGGCGACGTGGACCAGCGGACGCCACGCGGCCGGGGTGAAGACCTGTATCCGGCCAGTAGTGAGTGCCTGGGCGACGAAGGCGTTGACGACCAGGTCGAACCGCATCCTCGGCGCGAGCCCGTAGACGGTCGCGAACCGCAGCACTGTGACCGCCATCCTATCCGAATCCGCAGTGAGCAGCCTGGCCTCGGCGTCGGCCTTGGACCGGGCGTACAGCGACAGGGGGCGCAGCGGTGAGGATTCGTCGGCTGGCTCGTCGCAGTGGCCGTAGACACTGCACGTGGACGCAAACACGAACCGTGCTACGCCCGCGTCCGCAGCCAACTCGCGCACGGTGCCGATTGCGTCCAGGTTGACCTGTTCGGCCAGGGCGGGCTCAGCGGCGCACGCCGGGTCACCGACTATGCCGGCCAGGTGTACGACGGCATCCGCGCCCGGCAGGACCTCAGCGACCGCGCGGCGATCACGGATATCGCCGCGGGTCAAGGTGAAACGCCCGGTCAGGTAGCTGCCCAGCAGCCCGGCCCCGCCGAATCGCAGGCAATCCAGCCCGTGCACCTCATGCCCAGCGGCCAGCAGCCGGGCCACGACAGGTACGCCGATGTACCCGGCCGCACCGGTCACGACGATCTTCACCTTCATTCCTCCTTCAACTGTCCCTGGCACCGCAGGCGGGCTTCTCGGGCCGGGTAGCGGTGCCTACAATTGAGGGCATCACGGCATGTATCCGTGAAGCGACGCTGAGGCGGCATCACTCACGATTCACGGAAGCTCACGCTGGAAGAGGATCAGGTCATCGCGGCAGGTACAGTCACCCCGGGCCAGGGCCAGCCGTCTTTCGGCGCGGACCTGGCAAGCTGGCGGCAGCGGCGCGGCCTGACCAAGAAGGCCCTCGCCGCCAAGCTCGGCTTTGACCCGTCCTACATCAGCCACCTGGAAGCCGGGCGGATGACCGCTAGCGAGGACTTCGCCCGCCGCGCGGACACCGCGCTGTCCGCAGCAGGTGAGCTGTGGCGGGCATGGCGGCTCGCCAGCCCCGGCCGCCCAGCAACAGCAACATCACCTACCGCCACCGGCCTGGTCGTGGAAGACGACCATGCCGAGCTTCGCTACGACGGGACGCTATTCCACGCCACCCAGCGCAGGCTGCTACGCAACGACGGCCCCCAACCGGTCACCCGGTACATGATGCGGATCAGCGTGGACCGGTACCCCGGCCAGCCAGAAAGGTCCAACGCCCTGTACCGGAAACGGCCGCTGCGATGGGACGAGCTCAACCTCACCGCCACCTGCGACGGCGAGCCGATGACCTGGTACCCCAAAGCCGACCGGGACGCGTTCAAGGAAGCCTGGCTGTGCTTCGAGAACGACCGCGGCCGGTTCCCGCTCTACCCCGGCCAGCACGCGACCGTGCGCTACTCCTACGTCGTGGACGACGGCCGGTGGGGACCATGGTTCCAGCGGGCAGTAAGGCTGCCGACCAGTCATCTGTCGGTCGACCTGATCTTCCCCGCCGGACTCGATCCTGTGGTGTGGGGCACCGAGACCTCCACCACCGCCGAAGCGGTTCCCTTGCGCGCCCCGCCCACCCGCACCGGCAACGGGCCGCGGACCGTGTTCTCCTGGGGCATCGATGACCCGCCGATGGGTGCCCGGTACCGGCTCGAATGGCGGTTCCGGGCCCGGTCGGCAGATGACAGCGCCCGCCCGGAACTGCGCACCGCCACCGACCGGATGAAGGCTGCGGGGATCGTCCAGGCCGGTGAACCCGTCCTTACCCGGCAGGCCGCGCCGTTCAACCTGCCCGCCCAGGCCAGCCAGGCACGAGAGCTGATCGATGAGCTGTTCGCCGCGCTCCAGCGGGTCCGCGAGCACCACGTATTCGGCAAGGGCATGGGCATCGCCGCACCCCAGATCGGCATCGCCCGCGCCGCCGCGATCGTCATCCCGCCCGACCCCGACGCCGACCCGCTTATCCTGCTCAACCCGCGCGTGATCAGCGAATCCGCTGAAACAGACGAGCAGTACGAGGGCTGTCTGTCCTTCTTCGACGTACGCGGCATGGTCCCCCGGCCGCTGCGGATCGAGGTCGCCTGCACCAGCCTGGACGGCCAGCAGCATGTCCTGTCACTCGACACTGCGATGGCCAGGCTCACCGCACACGAGATCGACCACCTATACGGGAAGCTCTACACCAGCCACATGCGCGAGGGCACCCGCCCCATCCCGGTTGCCGAATACCGAGGCACCGGCAACGCCTGGAGCTATCCAGCACCCGGAACTCACAGAACCTGATCATCCTGGCCCGGCACGGACTCCGGTCCCGCACTCCTGCACGAGCAGCGAGCCCTCCAGGCAAGGTGCCGGAAGCATGCGGACAATCGCGCTTGCCCTTGCAGGCGGCCGCCCGCGAATTGAAATCGAGGATTAACTGCGGCCCGCACTCCAAGCCGACAGCTGCTGACATTCCCGGACACGACACGAGGACTCGAAATCAGCCCCCGTCGTCGTGGCGGGTATGGAACCGCGCGAGGACTGTCTCGCAGGTGAACTCTTCGATTTGCTTGTCCAGGTCTCGGGCTTGCGCCGAGTTGCGGTAGATCGGCGCGGCGAGTTCGCCGCGCACCGCGATGAGCCTGGTGGTCACCTGCGCGATCCGCAACGGGACAGGAAGCGACAGGGCCGGATCCAATGCCGCTGCTGCGGCGTCCAGCGCACCGGACCGCAGCCGGACCACGGCCAGGTCGATGCTGGCCAGCGGCCTGCCGGCGAACCAGTGGTCTTCGCCCTCCCCAGGCCCTTCGTCATACAAGCTGATGGCCCGCTCCAGTTCCTCGGCTGCCTGGTCCCCGGCGCCGTTGATGTCGGCAAGTGCCGCGCCGACCAGCCAGTGGTGGCTGGCCCGGGACAGCGCGAACCGGCCGCCCATCCGTACCAGTTCGTCGCCATAGTCCCGCTCGCGTGCCTCACCAGCGTCCTGGACCGCCTGCCGCGCCGCCTCCCCATCGCCCAGCCGCGCCGCTGCGGCTGCCAGCCGGAGGTACATGCATGCGCCCGGCCACCCAGCGCTCACGTAGCGGAGCCCGTCAAGAGCGAGATCACGAGCCTCGCCGTACCGGCCCCGCCAGCACATCAGCGAAGACATCAAGGCACGCAGCTGGGCGCGCAGCGGCCCGTGGCCGATCACATCGGCATAGGACCATACGCCCATTAGCTCCTCGGCCGGGTCGGGATATCCCAGGCCGACGGCGGTGCTTCCCATCAGGCCGCCGAGGCAGCCCATTAGGACATACAGTTCGGCCAGCTCGCGCGGCCCCGGCCGCCGCGCCAGCAGCCGGGCGGCCCGGTCCCGCACCCGGTGTAGGTCTGCGAATACGGCGGACGGCTGGCCGGTGTCACTCAGCCTGGCCAGCCGCGACACGTCGGACCGCAACTGCTCCAGCGTGGTAGCGCCGATACAGAGCTGTTCGGCCTGCTCGGCCAGATCCGTGCCCTCATGAGCCGCCGTGACCACCTCCCGGCCCACCGCCACATGATCCACCTCAGATCCGTCCATCGCATCCGGGGCGACAATGCCTTGGACCGGCGGGTGCCGTCCGGTTAGATCGAGCGTGGCGGGGGCCACCAGCACCGGCTCTGTGCCGTTCGAGGGGGACGAGCCCTGTGGTCCCGGACCCGGTGTCTTCGGCAGCGGCGCGGTGCCGAACTGGCCAGGCCGGATCCCGAAGGCTGTACAATAATATATTCGATAACGTTCCGTAAGCTGGTGGCGGCTAGACTCCCACCGGCGTATGTAAGTCTCCAGGTGCTCAGTCACCGGCACCGTCGCGTCGCCGGCCGCCTGTGCGGCCTGGATAAGGCGGCTGGCCATCTCCCGCCGTGGCCAGCCCCGGGCCTCCCGCTGCTGACGCAGCCACCACCCGATTCCCGTTAACATGCGCGGTCCTTTCTGTGCTTTCGTAACGGTGCGTCAATCAGCGACGCGGGACTGCTCGTCATGTCAGCTGTGGCGCCGGTATTTGGACTGAACGGCTGTGGTTGCACGTCCCATGGACCCGGCTCCGCCGTCGTGGGCAGACCGAGGCGAGCGTGCTCTCCCAGAATGATGCTCACGCACGTGCGTCGCAAGTGCTATGCACGAATTAAGCACGAACAACGCACGATCGCACTGAGTCCGGAGGCCGATGTCCCATGAGTCCTGCAAAACGCCCGCATACGGCAGACTGGACCCGAGCACGTTCGCGGCGCGCACGGAAAGGAGGGCGGCCCGTGTCATCAGGACCGACCGTTCACCGGCGTCAGCTCGGTGCCGAACTCCGTCGCCTCCGCGAAGCCGCCGGGCTGCGCACCGAGGACGCCGCGAAGGCTCTTAGCTGCTCCCACACGCGGATCAGCCGCATCGAGTCAGGCAAAGGCGGAGCCGTAGCGAAACCGGGCGACGTCCGCGCCCTTTGCGATCTGTACGGCATCACCGATGAACGCACGGTCGAGACCCTCCTGGACATGCTCACCGTCGCGTCACGGCAGCGGGGATGGTGGGAGGCCTTCGAGGGAATCCTGCCCTCAGGACTGTCGATCTACGTCGGGCTGGAAAGCGGCGCACGCGCCGAGCTGGGCTGGGAACCGCTGCTCATCCACGGCCTGCTCCAGACAGCAGACTATGCCAGGGCGGTCTTCAAGCTCTGGGGGACCAACAGGCCACATGACATCGATGACCTCGTCGAGGTGCGTACAGAACGGCAGAAACTCCTCACCCGCGAAGGCTCACCGCTGGAGCTATGGGCAGTCTTCGACGAAGCAGCCATCGTCCGCCCACTCGGCGGCACGCAGATCATGCGTGACCAGCTACGCCACCTCGCCAGCGTCACCGACCTCTCTAACGTGACCATCCAGGTCATCCCGTTCCGCAGCGGCGGCCACCCAGGCCTCGGCGGAGCCTTCAGCATCCTGGAATTCGAGGAAGACGAGCCCGTGGCCTATATCGACTGCCCCGCCGGGAACCTCTATCTGGAGAAAAAGCACGATATCCGCACGTTCATGAGCACATTCGACCTCCTGCGGGCCATGGCCCTGCCCCCTGACGAATCACGAGCGCTGATCAACCGCGCAGCAGAGGAGATGAAATGACAACCGGCCCCGGGAACACCGCTCCCGGCTACCTCCGCGATGCCGCCTGGTTCAAGAGCTCGGCCAGCAGCGGGAGCGGGGGATGCCTTGAGGTAGCTTTCCTGCCCGACGGCAAGGTCGCCATCCGCGACAGCGAAGATCTCGGCAACCCGCCCTTCGTGGTCACCAGGCACGTCTGGGCATGCTGGCTAGACGGAGCCAAGAAAGGCGAATTCGACAGGTAGCGCGCTGTTTCAGCGTTCCACCTGCGGCGTAGCTCTCGTCCGACCTGCAACCCAGGAACCGTTACCGTTCCTGTCCGGCGGACCGACCTGCGCGGTCTTTCAGCTCGTTGGTGCCGAGCTGATAGGAGTCCAGATACGGCATACCAACCTTTCTCGTGCTTACCTTCGGGAAACACGCCTGGACCGATCCGATCTCAAGGACACGGACCTGCGCGGAGCTGACCTGGAGGATGCGCGCTTGACCAAGGCGAACCTCGGCCGCGACTACCTGCAAGGCGCGGATCTGCGCCGAGCAGATCTCAGCCGGGCGGATCTTCGTGACACCGACCTGACTGGCGCGATTCTTGACGACACGGTGCTGACCGGGGCTCAAGCAGATAGCGACACCTCGTGGCCCACTGATGTCGACGCCGAAAGACGTCATGAACTCGGAATCATCGAGATCGGCCACGACGGCCCGGACGAGATGCCGGCAGTCAAGGCATAGCTCGCTTGCCCGTACGCTCCTACGTGCACGTCGTATGTGGCTCAGCTAGCAGATGCAAGCACACGCGGTCTTATATCCGCTGCTCAAACCTGCTGAGCCTCCAAAGCTCACGACGTAAAACGCTTCAGCGAAGGTTGTTCCGTCATTCGCTCATGAATGTAGTTAAATGAGGCCTCCGCCTGGCGGTGCTGGTAATTCGGTCGCGTCCACACGTCCACGGCCCGCCCATCTCGGAACTCTCGACGCTGTTCATCGCACATGTCCGGTGGTCCATGCTGGGTCTGAAAGATGGTGCCGCCCACGCTAGCGTTACCCTGCATGGGCCATGCCTGGTGCCTCGTCTTCAATTAGCGGTGCGGCCTGCACTACGACGCGGTTGTCGTCGCCGATGACTACCGCGCCTGATATGTCACCGCTTACCTGGATTGTTACCGGATCCTCACTTTCCGATGCTATCGTGGTGCTCTCCTTACAAGCCGGGTACGCGGGCAAATGTGAACGTCCCGCAGGAATAACACTCAAGCTGGTCCCCACTGCTGTTGGTCTCACCAGGGGGCAGGGTGGCCACTTCTACCATCTGCTGGCCGCCAGGATCCAGGGTGAACGTGACCGTCACGTAGCCAATCTGTCCGCACCCGCTCGGGTCGCTCTCATCGTAAAGAATCTCTTTGCCGGTATAGATGCTCCCGCTTCTGGTCAGTGTCACAGTGGCTTGGCAGGAATCCTGAAATGTATACGTGTCGTTGTCGACCGCCGTGATGGTGAAGGTGTTGTCATTGCTGGCGTTCTGCCAAGTGCCAGCAAGGCCAGTGGGTTGCGGATCAGTGGATGGGGACGGGAAAGAGTCGCTATAAGAGGAATTGACTGCGGGAGGCGAGGTGGAAGAGAAAACGGACGTGGAAGTGGAAAACGTATGCGCCATTGCGAGGCGGGCACCAGCCATCCCTGCGAGCACGGCGGCGGCAATGAAAACCTTAGTCAGCACTGGCCCGATTCCGCTCAGCGGCGCTGGGGTCATCGATGGCACGGGCACGGCTGGCACCGGCAGAAGTGGCTGCGGCAGAGGGGTGGGCCAGCCTGGAGAATGGACGAGCTGCGTCATATGGCTCGCCACAGCGGTCGCATGAGCGCTGCCGGCGTGTGACACAGCCACGTGCGACATGCCGGCTTGCGGCATGGGCGCGTGCGACACCGGAACAGCGTGTGTCCCTCCGGAACTCGGAATACCGGTCGTACCGGAGCCACCTGGCGCCGGGGTCACAGGCGGGGGCGCAGAGGCTGAGCCAGCGGAGGCCGTGTTCACGGGAGATACCGGGTTGACAGGAGGTAGCGCAACCTGCGGCGGCATCGGGATGCCGGTTGGTGACGGGACGTGATGAAGCCCGCCCAGTTCCTGGATCATTCCGAGCGCCACCCCGATCAGAGTGGCACCAATTACCGTCCGTCCGGTTAGCTTGGCTCGCACCCCCTCCTCATGGGTGAAGTAGGCTTCGGCGCGCTTATCGCCGCAGGCCCTAGCCGCCGACCAGCCCCGGCCGAGGAGCAATCCCCATGGGCCAAACCGCAGTGCGCGGGCCATGCTGGGCGATGCCGCCCGCGCTGCTCGCACCGCCAGTTCGGGATATCCGGCTTCCTCCGCGAGCAGTGCCGCCTGCGCGATAGCGGCGGCGTGGCGCGCGACCTGGTCAGGAGTGGTCGTCCGGTTGGCTGCCCACGTTGCGAAATGACGGCATAGCTGGTCGGCCGGGAACGGCTCCGGGTACTTGCCCCGGATCACTGGCAGGACTTCCGGCGGGCAGCGGTATAGGTTCTCATCGGTCATGAGCAGCCCCAACCCGGCGAGCGAGTCGCACGCCCGTGCGGGGTTGGTGGCTCCGGTGAGCGCCCCGATATGGGCGGCGGCGATCTCGGCTCCGTCGAGCGACGCTAGGAGCCGCAGGATGGCCTGCCCTACCTCGTCTACCGTCTCCAGCAGTAGTTGGGTGATCTCAGCGACCGTGCTGGGCCTGGGGAGAACCGCTTCCCCTGATGGGCCAGACCGAGCCAGACCTGCGGCCTGTACGAGTAGTAGAGGACTGCCTTGAGCTTGCTCCCACAGGTGGATGGCCGCAGCCCGGCCGGTTTCCGTCAGCGGCCGCTGCACCTCCTGCGCGAGAAGGTACAGCCCTTCGCTGAGGTCAAGGCCGGCCACTTCGAGCACCGTTCCCTGTCCGCGCAACGTTGGCTCGCGGCTGGCGAAAGCGAAGGTCGCGTTCGGGGCCATGTCCATGAACTCACGGAGCTGCTCGCCGCTGAAGTTTGCGTTGTCTATGTAAGCCGTGATCCGGATGCCTGTCATGAGGTGCCGGAGCTCAGCGCCGGTCGGCGCATAGCCGGCGGTCTCGTAGCAGGCCTCGAACAGCTGCTGAGCCACGTCACGGATCTCGGCGTTCATGGCCGACAGAAAGACCACCCCGTCCTGGCCGGACGGCAGCGCCGCCGCCGCATGCCGAAGGATCGTGCTCTTGCCGACCCCGGACTGGCCATGCAACTGCACCGGACGGCCGGCCCGCACTGCAGCACTCAGCTTCCCGAGGATATCGGCGCGGCCGACGATCGGTTCGTGCCGCTGCCGGGGGCGGCTATCGATCTTCTTGCGGCGCACGGGCCTTGGTACCTGTCCTGGCGGCAGGACCGTGACAAGCGACCCTTCTCCCGCGGTAATCGCCAGGCTGTGATCGCCGACCACCACGGCTCCCGTGATGTCTCTACCGGCAGAGACCACCGTTCCACCACTTTCACCGGGAACTGGCTCTAGTGCCCCGCCCGAGTGCTGATCGTCCATCGTCACTGCCCCCTTTAGACGCGAGGGCATCAGTCGTAACCGCCCTCTGCAAGCATCAGAACGCGCTGGGAAAGCGCGACTGCGAACGTGCAGACGCTAGCAACCAGAGGGCGGCGGCAATTTTGTCATATGACTATTTCCGGGCGGGTGAGCCTTTCAGATTCATTACGGCGTTGCAAGAATCACTCGCCGAAGACAGTACGCCGCAGCCGGTCGAGGTCCCCGACCCAGATGGCGCGGTAGCCCGTAGTGATGACCCCCGCTGAGCGGAGCTCTCGCAGCACCCGGTGACCCGTTTGATCCGCGACGCCGCACAAGGTCGAGAGCTCCGACTGAGTGACCGGCAGCCGGAGAACAGCGTCCTCGCCATGACGCTGACCATAAGTCATCGCCAACTGGTAAAGCGCTCGCGTCATCCTGGTCGCCGCATCGCACCCGGCGAAGTCGACCCGATAGGAGTTGGCGGCACGCAGCTTGCCCGTAATCGACGCGGTGACCGCCGTCGCGATGCGCGGTTCCTGTCGCAGGCAGTTGCGGAACCTGCTGACAGGAATCCAAAGGGCGCTAACTGGTCCGCATGCGGTAACCGTTGCCGACCTCGGCCGCCGGTCCATGGCGGCGAACTCGCCAACCAGGTCACCGCTCATCCGGACCGCAAGCAGCACATCTCGGCCCTCGAAAGCCGCGCCGATGGCCTTCACTACCCCCCCGAGCAGCACCAGCACAAAGTCCCCGCGCTCCCCCTCCCGCATGAGAACTTGCCCGGCTCGGTAACGACGATCCTCCCCGGCCGCGGACAACTGCTCGCGGGCCGCAGGGTCGAGCATGCCGAGCAGAGTCTCCTCCGGCCAGTTACGTGCGCCCCAGCGGCGTTGCCTGCCGCCCTCCGTCCCGGCCGGACTCGTATCCCGCATGAGCTGCCTCCGGCATTTCCGTTCGTGCACCAGACTTCGATCGCGGATCTCACAATATGACGAGATTCGGTGTCTCTGAGTGAGGCAGAGTGGGAGTGGCGCACGAGGAGCGCGGTACCTAATAGAGGGAGGATAACGAGCACCATGGTCTCAACTCTTGAATACCGGGCGGTACTGGCCATCGATATCGTCCGCTCAGCAGGACGCGGGGACAGCGCGCTGCTGTGCATCCGAGAGGTGCTCTTCACCGCGCTTCGCAAGGCGATGGAGCGTAGCGAGATCGACTGGGCGGCGTGCCTACACCATGACACGGGCGACGGCATCCGCCTGATCATGCCCTCGGAGGTGCGGAAGGATCAGTTGATCCACCCGCTGGGCTATGAACTTGCCGCACGGCTGCGTGCCCACAACCTCAAGGCGGCTCCGCCGATCCAGGTGCAAGCTCGACTGGCCTTGCATGCTGGGGACATTCACCTAGGCCCGGAGGGCACCCGGGGTTGGGCATCCCCTTGAGGTGGTCGCCAGACTGCTGGACGCGCCGTCGGCCCGGGAGGTGCTTGTCCGCGGCGGCACGGCGGTGCCCCTGACCGTCATCGTCTCGCAACATTTTTACGACGGAACCGTGCCGCATGGCTATCCGGGAATCGAACGCGAGAGCTTCCGTCGCATCGCCGTGACTGTCAAGGAATTTGCGGCAGACGCCTGGCTCTGGCTGCCGCCGACACCGGAGCTGCGGCTAGCATCGGCGGACCTCGGCCAGCCATCCCGCGAGGAGAGATCGGTGGCATCCGCCATGGCACCACGACCCGGCCAGCCCATGATCAGCGTCGGCCGTAACCTGTCCGGCGCGGTGGTACTCGGCAACGGCAACAGCGTTCAGGTACGGCAGGCAGCACGGCAACATCAGTGAACCACCGGTTGAGCGCGCTCGCTGGAAGGGGAGTGGTGGCTCTTCACCACTTCGATGGTCGCGGGTGACACAGCCGGGCTGCGGCCAGCCGGTGTGCACGTTCCAAAGCGAATCTGGCGACTATCAGCCATAGAACTTGACGGAGATCGGGCATTGTGAGGCGGCGAGTCCGGGGGGCACTTTGGGGGCAGAATGGTGCTTGCGGCCGCCAATCCGGGCTTGCTGCCGCTGGCGTCAGCTCACGTTTTACCAGCTCAGCGCCTATGGAAGTCTGTGTGGTACCGTTCGGCTGGAACTGATAAGGAAGAGGTCCCTGGTTCAAGTCCAGGTAGCCCCACCAGCGCTTTTGAGGTTCTCCACTTCGGCTGGCCCGATGGAAGGACCGCACGTCTTCAGATAGCGGCATGATGCCTAATCTGAAAGGTCACCATCGGCAGGAGGAGCACCAGGTCGTTGTGGTCCTGGCCGCTGGCGCTTCTGCCACGGCCAGCGTCCAGTGATCTCCAGCTCAAGGGTGAAGCTCAGGAAGGTACGGATGCCCACGATCGAGGCAAGCACAGCGACGCTGGTAAGAGTGGGCGTGACCGCCACAGTACGGATGATGTCCGCGGCGACGAGAAGCTCAAGCCCAAGCAAGATAGACCGGCCCAGCCACTGACGGAACTGGGTGTAAACATCAGGTTCGTGACGGCGGAAATGTGCCACCGCTACGCCGGATGCGATGATCACGCCCGCCACGATGACGGCGACCCCCACGCCATCGACGACCTGACCAACGTGGCCGATTACATCGTCAAAGGTCACTGGCGGTTACAGGAGCGCCGCGGTTGGGTTCCAGGGTTACTAACGCCAGTAGTTGTTCGCCGCGGCGATGGTCTGGAACTCGATGGCGACGACCTCGCTGGCGGCGATGAGATCGTGCGGCGTTGTCGAGTAGTCATGCCGTCCGCCCTGGAGGACGTCGAGATCGGGCTGAATGTTGTGGATCGTGTGCCGAGCGATCTCGAAGGCCAGCGCCCGGCCTTCTTCAGGTGAGCGGGTGATCAACGTACCACCGGGGATCTTCACCAGGCCTTCGGCGGGCACACGGTTCATTACATCGGCTCCTCGCATCTGGCGGACCATCAGGCGGCGCTGGCCGGCTGGCTCCCGACGGTGTGATGGGTCCTGCCCGGCCGGTTTCAGACGCAAACCTCGGCCCCAGCCGCACGCATGTCGACCACAGCGGCCGGCGGGACATGGGTGCTTCGCGTTCCGGACCGCCTGGCGGAGCTTCGGCGCCCGGGCTCCGAGCAGGGCGATGGTCTCGTTCCCGTAACCGCCAGGCCGTGGTACCGAATTGCCCTGAATGTCCGATATAAATCGAATCTGATTTGGATTAAGACGGAACATGCATGCTGCATGGAAATAAACCGTACGAATACGGCGGGTAAAGTTCCGCGCAGCATCAGGCTCAAATTTCCACGCTGTTAAAGGTGAAGGGCGCGCGTTGCATGTTTTCGTCGTCGAGCGCGAGCGCCGAGCACCGAGCGCGGTATCGGGACCCGGTGCCGGTGCGGCCCGGCACCGCCCTTCCAGCAGCCCTTCCAGCAGTACGATGCTCATCCGCTCGGTCCGGGTGTGGCAGCGCTGACGAACTGGTAGATCACCGTGCCCGCCCGGTCGACGAGCAGCTTCCAGCGGGGGAGTGAGCGAGCGATTCGAGCAAGACCTGGAACCCGAACGGCGGCGGTACTCCGTAAGCCCGGGCATAGGCCAGCATGGTCGGCGTGACCAGCACGTATGCGGGCTCCTTGGCATGGGTATAGGCGACGGCCTGCTTGGCCAGCACATCGGCCAGGCTGGGGCTGGCCAACGCCGCGGTCGCCGGGACAGCCCCGTTCTTACGGGGGCAAGGGGCCACAGCCCGCATGCCCGCTCGTTCCGGAGCCTGAGGGCGGCGGCACTGCGCAGGCGGCCGCATAGGCACCATGTTGCTTGCTAAGCTGGCGCGGTACCCGGTTGATCGCGGGCCGGTTCTGACATCAAACGAGGTGGAGGGCTCCTCGTCGTGAAGAAGCTACTGGTAGTCGTGCTGCTCGGAGTCGGCGCGTTCGCCATCTGGCGTAAGGTCCAGTCCGATCGCGCCGAGCTCGACCTGTGGACTGAGGCCACGGCGATCGACCAGGACTAGGCATCGACCGGCACTAGGAGGCGAGCCGGTGAGCGATACTACCCCCGTATCGCTGGTCTGCTGCGACTTGATCGGAGCCGCCGCGCTGGACGGGAGCGCCCTTGAGCGCGCATTCGCCGAGGCGATCGCGACCCAGGGTGTCGTCACGGGCACCAAGGCTTACGTACGATCGATGGTGCAATTCGATCGCTCTCGTGGCTGCCCGCTCGTCGATGTCATGAACTCCTTGTTCCCGGAGGATCCGATCCGGGCGCAGGCCGCGAACCTGGCCTTCGAGCGGTCGTTCCTGGCCGCGGCGGACCGGTTCGGTGTCAGCCCGGTCGTCGGCGCGGACGACGCGCTCACCAAACTGGCCGCCGGCGGGACCAAGGTCTGCCTGATCGCCAGCCTGTCCCGGCCCGCGCTGAGCCTGATGCTGGAGCGGCTCGGCTGGTGGCGCCGGGCCGACCTGATCTTGTGCGCGGACGACGTGGCGCGCGGGTTCCCGTGGCCCGACCTGTTCCTGACCGCGCTGCTGCGGCTGGCTGCCGACGACGTCCGCGCCATGGCGGTGGCCACGGCCACTGAGAGCGGCGTGCTCGCCGCGCGGCGCGCCGGGGCCCGGATGATCGTCGGGGTATTGTCCGGCTTCCACGATGCGGCCAGGCTTCGGCGGGCCGGCGCGACCCACCTGCTCGAAGACATGGCGGAACTCCCGGACCTGGTCGCGTCCGGAGGGGTTCTGACGCGTGGCAAACTGTGATACATGCCGGAGTTGCCGGAAGTGGAGGCGCTGGCCGCCTTCCTGCGTGAGCGTGCCGTAGGGCATGCCATCGCGCGTGCTGACGCGGCATCCTTCTCGGTGCTCAAAACCTTCGATCCGCCGCTGAGCGCCCTAACCGGGCAGATGATCGGGGCGGCCGGTCGGCACGGCAAATTCCTCGACCTGTCCTGCGGTCCCGAGCTGCACCTGATCATGCACCTGGCCCGGGCAGGCTGGCTGCGCTGGCGCGACGAACAGCCCGCCAAACCGCCGAAGCCGGGCAAGAGCCCGCTGGCCTTCCGGCTGACCCTGGACGACGGCTCCGGGTTCGACCTGACTGAGGCCGGCACCCGCAAGCGCCTGGCCGTCTACCTGGTCCGCGATCCGGCCGATGTGCCCGGGGTGGCGACCCTTGGCCCGGATCCCATGGCTCCGGAGTTCAGCGTGGACGCGCTGGCCGCCTTGCTGGCCGGGCGCCGGACGCAGATCAAGGGCGTCCTCCGCGACCAGCACATCATCGCCGGCATCGGGAACGCCTACTCGGACGAGGTGCTGCACGCGGCCAGGATGTCCCCGTTCAAGATCGCGGCGAGCTTCTCGGCCGAGGAAACCAAGACGCTGTACGACGCGATCGGCCAGACGCTGCGGGACGCGGTGGAACGCTCGGCCGGCCTTGCCGCCGCGGACCTCAAGGGCGAGAAGAAAACCGGCCTGCGCGTGCACGGCCGCACCGGCGAACCGTGCCAGGTCTGCGGCGACACGATCAGGGAGGTCTCCTTCGCGGACTCCGCGTTCCAGTACTGCCCGACCTGCCAGACCGGCGGCAAGCCCCTGGCCGACCGCCGTCTCTCCCGACTGCTCAAGTGAACGGGTACGCTAGCCGAAGACACCTGGGGCTATAGCTCAGCTGGAAGAGCACCTGCTTTGCAAGCAGGGGGTCAGGGGTTCGAGTCCCCTTAGCTCCACGCAGCTCCACGCAGCCGTATGTCCCCGGGGTGGGCGTCGCGCGAGCGCGAAATTCTGGCTGGGTGGTGCGGCGGGGCGGGTGGCTGGGGTTGCTGCCGCGTGGTGGTGCTGGCGGGTGGTTTGCGCTGATCG